>Ga0209367_1004257_pt1 | contig 19688 bp, 7 predicted proteins | sample WorMetLIZISLAND2_FD_187412 | JGI IMG/M metagenome (GOLD analysis project Ga0209367, IMG submission 187412) | Marine gutless worms symbiont microbial communities from Max Planck institute for Marine Microbiology, Germany - Olavius geniculatus... ...
ACCACAACGGTTGAAGAAAGTTGTTGTTAATCTGCTGATCTAAATTTGGATCACGTGACCGTCACCGACCAATCAGAGGTTGAGAAAATAGATCAGCGGATCAGCTCAGCTCAGCAGATTAAACCGACCCGCACAAATGTACGGAACATGGAATTTACATTTGTCGTGCTGGGACATTGGTACTTCGGGGGGAGTCCCGTACTTCGGAGTATTGGGGAGCCACGCCCATGAAGTGAATGTTTAAAGGTCAGTGCTAGCGGTAGATCGGCGATCTCGCACTAGATAGCACAAAATTACTAGGGGTAGATCGCCACTTATCTAATTGCATCTCATTGTTAATGTAAGAATGCAGCCTCATTTCTTCACTGCTATGACCGTGGTTGGAACTTAAATGTTATCAATTACCGTTACCAAGCATTAAATAAAATTTATTCATTAACAATATATAGTTCTAAGTCCGTGTTACAAACAAAAACAGCTTTGACTTGAGATGGACTCTGATATACTGAATAAGCCTGATTTAAATATTGGACAGTGTCATGGGATAGTTATAAACCTTCCATGTTTACCAGGAATATAAGTTCTACCATCTTCCCAATAATGTTTCTACCCGATCTACCTCTAGCAATTTTCTGGTGCTAATAGCAAGATCGCTGATCTACCGCTAGAATTATTGATGTTTAAATACCTTTATTGCTAAACATCATAAACTATGCTGAATTTAAAAAGATATTGATAACTTATGGCTAATAAGAACTTGTAGAAAAACTGCCACACATCTAGTTTGCTGCTAATCATGTTACATTAGTAAAATTTTGTAAATCAGTGATTATATTTACCGTGCGCTGCGCACGCATTTTCCGTATGCAGTCACAAAGTGTTATTTACTATGTGCAAATCACACACGATTAGATGGCATATTTTTAAGTGCAGTGCTACGGTTAGTTCAGCGAACTGAAAAATTGGCGACCAAAATTACTATCGTCAGTTCGCCAAACTGAGTCGAAAGAATCAGAATTTACTAAAAGCAGTTCTGCGATCTGAGGTGCAGTTAATTGGGCTACTAAAATCAGTTTGGTTGCGTGGCTATTAATTTCACGCAGCCACCAGTACTGCATTAGAGGTGGTGAATAGATTAAGCTAATTCTGAAGTAAAAAAAATATACAGTAATTCTAGCAGTAGATCAGCGATCTTGCTGTTAGCACTGGAAAACTGCTAGAGGTAGATCGGGTAGATACATTATTGGGAAAATGGTAGAATTCATATGCCTGGTAGACATAGAAGGTCCACAAACCATGCCACGACACTGTCACATATTTAAATCAGGCTTATTCAGTATTATATCAGTGTCCATCTCAAGCCAAAGCTGTTTTCGTAACACGGACTTAGAACTGTATTGCTTGTGAATAAATTTTATTTACTGCTTGGTAATTGATAACATTTCAGTTCCAACCACAGTCTTAACAATGCAGTGAAGAAATGTGGCTGCATTCTTACATTAACAATGAGATAATGTAATTAGATAAGTGGCGATCTACCGCTAGTAATTTTCTGCTCTCTAGTGCGAGATCGCCGATCTACCGCTAGCACTGACCAAAAATATATTGTAAGGACCTTTAACTCTGAGTTCTGAGTTCCAGCTGCTGAGCTGAAAGCTGCGCAGTTGGAGATTGAGTGACGCTATAGATCTACTAGGGTTTATGACTTGTGCAGAGCAACATTCTTTTTTTATACAAGATGGACTGAAAAAATGATTAAGCGCCACAGTTCTTATTCATATCTTCTCAAAATACTGAGAGGTTAAAAATCTTTCAGTTTACTCTCAGCTGGACAATAATGATTATATTTACTGTGCGCACGCACGGTCCATATGCAGTCACAAAATGTTATTTACCATGCGCAGATCGCACACACTTACCGACGGCATATAAATGAAGAGTTGCATGGCCGCTTTTTTGTTAATGTTGCTGCTGTTACTTAGTTATGAGCAGAAAACTAACTTTATAAATATTTGAGGCTGTTTTGGCTACAACAGTGTTGACAACTAAAGATTCTGCTCAGCTGATTCAGTTTCAAATCATGTCAACCTGTGGCCTTTGCTACGAAAAACCTGCTGCCCAAGAAACCATACAGAGTATCCTTAGATGACGTAATACCACCTGAGATGTTATACAATACACTTCTGAAGTTCAGAAAGTACACAGGCAAGGAAATTAGACCTAAACATGGCTTCAGTGGATAGGCCATACGAACTCGCATGGGCAGTATCATTTTCTGCGCCACATCTGGACAATGGCTGAATTGGACCTTAATGGCCTGCTCGTGTACTTACAGCATGGACCTAAAATCTTACTGCGCAACTTAGATTTATTTATTTCAGCTTTATTAGGTAGTTCGTTAACTTCTGCTACATTTTAGTCCCGCCAGACCCTCAACTGCCGATGTGGTAAGTCTGGAAGTGTTAGTGGCTGCAGTGTCGTGAGTAGTGATTGCAATCCCGGGATTGGATTTTCAGTCCCGGTATCCGGGATTGAGAAATTTGTAATCCCGGGATCCCGTTTCGGGATTAGGCTTACAGATTGGTCGTTATTTTGGTATCCCCAATTGACTTATTGTATGCACAGGGCCCTTATGAAAGGTATATATCCAAACTGTAGAGAGTGACAATGACTGTCAAAATACAAATTTCCGGTGACAGCACGAAGAAGTACTCCAGCGCTCATAAAATATTGTATTTACCAGATGGCTAAAATTCTTATTTCTGTCATTTAATACTTGAAAAAGTACAATTTTAGCTAATTTTTGTAATCCCGAAGTCCCGGGATTGAGATGCTACCAATTCAGGGATTCGGGATTGGCAAAAACGGCCACGATCCCAGGATTCGGGATCCCAGCATTGCAATCTCTAGTCGTGAGACCAGCTCAGCTACTGACAGTGACAGAGGCAGGATGTCAGCTGCCCTTCGACGTCGGGTATTATTCATTTTCCCCGAACTGAAAGTAGCAAATTTTGCGTTGCTTCTATCAGTTCGCTGAACTGAAAATAGAATAAACATATTTTTAATCAACTTCTATTGCAGCACTAGGCAGAATTAAGAGTGCATTTTAGCATTAGGCCTATTAGCAATAATCAACTACAGAATCAACTAAATGGTGCGTACGTTTAGTAACTTTTTGGGCCACTTACGGATAATCGGGCAGGTTGGGTGGTAGCTGATATTCAGTTTCGATTAATGTCAATCTTAACTGTGAAAAACTGCCAGCCAAGAAACCAACCATGGTGTCCATTTTTAGATGACATAGGCCTAACGCCAACCAAGATGTCATACAGTCCACTTCAGAAGTTCAGACCGTATGCAGGCACAAAATTTAACCGCAACTTCAATGGACAGACTGTAGGGCTACGTGCTGTAGCGTGCATAGTCTATAACATTTTCTGTGCAACATCGGACCATGCGTGCACATTTTCAGTAACACCATGCTTTGTAAATACCGTAAAATCTCGACTATAATACGCATCTGAGTTTAGTATGCACCCCTACTTCACAGTTATGGCACAGTGGAAAATGTTGTAATCCCCCTACTTCACAGTTATGGCACAGTGGAAAATGTTGTAATCCTATTTATAATATGCATCTCATATTATACAGCTGTGATGATGGCTGATGGCACGGCTGCCTGCTTTCTACCCTAGGCCACCTGCCTTGTACACCGCCATTGCTGAAATGGGTACGTGACATTTCAGCATCGCCGTTTTGGTGCTGGACGTTTGGGCGCCATTTGCTCTGCAATAATAACTTCCTGCTGCACGTCATCTGTCGCCTAGCTCTCATCTAACAGTTGTTACAATCAGTCGTTAACGTCCGTGCATGGTGGCTAAAAAAATTGAAAAAGTACTCCTATGTATAATATGCACCATGATCTTTTGAACAAGTTTAAGGTTATAATGGTGCGTATTATATGCAAGATTTTACGGTAGGTCTTTTGTTAGGGAAAAACACATTTTGCAGCTTTTACGTGTTGTGATTAACTCATCTACGAGTCTTGTAAATATTTGGCTCTTTTTGCCACATTGCCGGTTTGCCCGCTGTTCGTTTATCACCCCTTTATGACTTGCCATCAGGAGTATAATTTTGCCAACCAGTTGATGATTGACCCTCATCAATGATTTTGGTTGTCATGTAAACTGAAATCATTTGTGTCGTAAATCTTGCTTATTTGTTTGACAGATTATAAGCACTGCAAGAGTTGATGGCTGTGAACGAAAGATACGTAATTGGGCTCAGTATTCATCGGAAGGCAACACAGCTTCTTAGTACATTGGACTCTTGCTTTGATGAACAGTTTACATGGATCGATGAGGTTTTGGCAGAAGCCAAGAAAACCATGGCCACGTAATGTTATTTGTCATTTCTTAATCACGTTTAATACTGTTGATTAGGTGACATAAAGGCCTTCTGGTATATGAAAATTTTTGCTTCTAGAGTTTCAGAGATTACCGGTATCTTAGGGAGGCCCAATCCGTCTTGGATTACAGTACCCAGTAACTTTTGGAAATTTGTTTAATTGAGTACTGGTAGAGTGCAGATGTATCAGTAGTGGTTACTAGTTGTCAGGCAACTGACAGGCATACATTCTCAATATGTGATGAATAGGAGAAAGGAGATGGAACACTACTCTATGTTTATTCTAGGTTTAATTAAAATAGTTCTGTACTACTGATGGTTCAGGCATTCTGAAGTCTTTTTCCACCTTTCAGATAGTTACTGTTGCTATTAGCTTCATGTATTGGATTTGCATGATAGAATTGCTTCTGTTTATTCTTCAATTTTTACGCGCGAAAGCAGTTACTGCTTTTAGTCCATCTTAGCCATCGCAATTCTGTCTGTCCGTCTGTCTGTCACACGGGTGGATTAGTCAAAAGCAGTGCAAGTTAGAATCACCAAATCTTCACTGTTGGCTGCCTGGAAGACTCTAGTTTCAGGAACCGTAAAGGTTTTTCATAAATTTGAAGGGGTTCACCCTGAATGAGGGCGCTAAATGAGAGGGTGTGGGCAAAATTTGTGATTTTTGGCCAATAACTCGCTGTATCTCAGTAACGGTTCGACATAGGGCCTAGGTTACTATTAATCACTAATAGGAAGTCGTACTCTGCCTCTCGATTGGCGCCGAATTCAATGACCTTGAATGCCAAAATAGGAGGTTTTATTAATTTTTTGGCGATTTCGGGCTCCGACACAAGTCTGTATCGTTCACAAGGTGGTGCCACGGAACTATAATTATGCAATCCAGCTAGAGAATTTGGTATTTGTATATTAACTTAGCATGAACACCCCAATTTTCAGCTAAACTACTGAACCGGAACTGCTATAGGCTTTCACGCATCTCGTGAGCATTAGCTCAAATTTCTTGTAATGAATTTATCCAGTTGGCATTTGCAAAAATTGTATGATTGTTATTGATGTTAAAAAGCGAAAGCATACAACTGCTGCCGAAGACGCCGACAGATAAGAAACAGATGCAGCAAAGAAGCACGAGGAAATATTTTGATGACCCGCAGCTAGCAAGAACGTGTACAAGCAAACTTTTCAATGATGTGCATGAAACTCAGTTGGAGGACAGTTGTAACAGACTTGGAACAGATAATGTTTCAGACGAGGATATACCAGATGAAGCTGAAGATGATGAATGTTTGCCGTGTTTCCATGCTCCTCTGCCATCTGCAGCAACTAGCCTCCGCTGCACTCCCAGTCCATCTCTGGATTGTACATGCATCAATCGCTTTCCCGGACTTAAAGACAGGTCGGTCATATGAACTGTCAGTGTATCGAGTGTTCATGTAGATCTTACTTTATGGATGAATTAGTTTGATGCTTAAGTTACAAGCGAGCCAGATGTGTATTATGATGAATGTGTGGGCACCAATACCCAGTTTTCTAACATTTTGTTGCTGTTTTTTGCGATAATGTTACTCGTAGGCTTATATGTTACTGACAGGTGACTGGGTAGATTATAGACGTAGTCGCATCAGCCATTTTACTGTGTCCGTTTTACTGGTGAATGCTGCTCTACGGATGACGGATGCAGGCATTTTTTAGGCAGAGAAACGTTTCATTGATCACAGGCTGCGCTAGTGAATTTTTCCCTGAGCGACCCGTTGCCATGGCAACAAAATTTGGGACAGTGGGTTAGAACTCGGCTTGTATAAGAGGTATATCAAAGATCTTTGCGTCGGATGGGGTGTTTTCGAGGTTGGTTTATTTTGGTATAGGCAGTTGCATGCGCAATTATTCGAAAGCACACATACGCATCCCCGCAAAAAAAATCATACACTAAATATACGAAAAATTGTTATTATCTACCAACAAAAAACTTTCTACATTCTCTAACATTGCTATAAATAACTAATCAGATGTTAGATTAGTATGACATTCTAAAAGTTAACGACAGAATTTTCTAATTCGAGAGCTGTTTAAAAGCGAGATAGGACACCTGTCCGCTTTGAACGTAAATTTATTCTAAACTCATAGAAATAAGCGAAGTAGCCCATATTCCAAGATAAAATTAATTTTGAATTTACTTTACCACAATAAAATAAATAAAATACTGGCGAAAACTAGAGTTTGGAGACAAAACAGACGGATTTTGAGTCATTAAATTTAGCGGAATTTGATAGTATCCATGATGATGCCAGCAGACAACGTTGGTGCTAGAGTTGGGTCAGTTTAAATTATTATTGTGGTTTGTCAAAAATGTGACTTCCGTCACAGTAGTAGTAGTAGTAGTAGTAGTAGTAGCATTAGAGATAGGGGTAGGATAGTGGTAGTGTAGGCGTACGGTTATGGTAGCAATAGTGGTAAGGTAAGTTATGGTAAGGGTAGAGTATGGTAATAGTGAAGTAAGGGTTACTTATAGTCGAAGTAGAAATAGGAGTAGCAGTAGTTGTGGTAGTAGGCTAGTTGTAGTGGTTATTCTACTGACAGATTTTATTTAGCTCCAGATTACTTCCAACGGCAATAAAACTGCAAATATTTATGTAAAAAACTGTTCAGTTTATATATAGTGTTAGGGTGACATCATGGTTGTCGATATAAAACAGCACAAATCACAATTTACAAATTCAAACATCACCATTACACATTGTCAGAAGAACTCTGCTGACTGTGTAATGGTAAAGTTTGAATTTTTAAATTGTGATTTGTGCTGTTTTATATCTACAACCACGACGTCACCCTTAAACTGTATATAAACTGAACAGTTTTTTTTACATAAATTGACTTATATGATTAAGCGTTAAAAGTTGAAGATTAAAATACTACGTACGTTGAATGTTTGATATGAAACAGTGCATAAGATACTCTGATGTTGATGTGTTAATTTAGCACTTTTTATTTATGACAAATTTCTATGTAGTTTGCTCACTGTTAAATTTTGTAAAAAAATTTTAGAATTAGTGGTTAAAAATAGCTGCAATTTGTGCCATATTTTTTGCAACATATCTAGGAATTTATGGAACATTGCACAGAAAAATGCCTTTTTTGCATAAGTACTTTTATACACTTCTGGGCTATTTTTGGGACACTCTGCATTTCTGTGGCTTGGTAGTGTAACAGTAACGAGCCAGATTGGTGACCGAGTGGTTCCAGGATCGACTCCGAGCCGGGGTACTGTCAGGTAATGACCTTGGGCAAGTTGCTTACGCACATGTATTCACCAAGCAGTATAATTTGATACCAGTCAAAGGGCGGTGATGCCCCGAGGCTGGGAAGGTAACCATAGGTCTGGCGTCGCACTGGCCATGCTCACGTACTTAGTGGTCTATCCATCTACGGGCTCAAAGGTCTATGCCCCTGTTGGGTATGGCACTTTTATCTTACCTGCATTTCTAGTAAGTTAGTTGTTCTTACATTTCGAAAAAAAGTGGTTTCATAATGATAGTGTATATTTGTGTTTGTCAGCTGTCTTGTGTACAACACTTGAAGTCTGTATGTGCATGCATCAGAAAAGGTGTTTCAAATTTTATGTTTTTATCTTTGAAATTTTAGCATGTTGCATGATTTATGTGTAGTCATAAGAAGTCTGAGATTTGCTCACCTAAATCTGATGACAGTTTATCAGAAAGTCATGATGATAAAACGCCTAAACGTCTGCTGCATCGGACGACATCGGAAGGTCGCAGAGCAAAGGTCGTTCGCAAGTCACGGAAATCTCGGCAGCTGAGAGTTAGCTGGTTGTACTCTAAACATGCATCCATTGGTGTTCAGACTGACGAGGGGATGACAGCTAAACCATTGGTGTCACATAATGACAATTTCGTATCATGTGGCACTCAGACAGATGATGTTATTGTCATTAACGTTCCCGCGCAGCTTCATGCTTCGTCCACTATGTCTGACGGATTGTTCAGTTTTGGTCATAGTGGTCGTTTTTTTGCTATACGGGTCTCTGATGCACATTCGACCAGTTTTGATCGTGATACTGACAGTGGTCATATGTCAGACATAGACAACAAGCCACTGTCAGCAGCCGAATCAACAGATCACGATAGTGAGAAGCCAAACGAAGTACAGAAACCATTAGCAACTCCCTTACCGCATCGTGGCAGTGGGGAGTTGAATGGGGCCACTGTTGGACGTGATCTGTCAGAATATGACCAGCGGCAGTGCAGTAAAACTGCTGCTGTAAAGAATAATACATTAGCTGTTGTGTCTCAGAAACTGTCGTCGCCTGAACATTGTAGCCAGATGTCACGCTGGACGACCGCCACAAGGCTTGATGTGCTTGAAGAGACGGATGAAGGGAGAATTAACGAGCATCGGAGAACATTCCTTGCGCAGTTGGATATGTCTGACCATCATCCAATGTCATCGAATGACATAGACATGTCTGGGATCTCGGTGTTGTCAAATCATAGGGCATCCAACTTGCCGTTGCCATCTTCCAAATTACTATCGGTCAATGGACAGACTAGATCATCTACTGCAGTGCATTCGAGTGTTGTTTTGTCAAACGGCAGTGCATCACAGTCATTAGCTGGTGCTCAATGTCATGTTTTAAATGTTACGTCTCAGCCCACAATTACGACGCGTTTGTCAAATTCAACCAATGGCAGCGCGTCACGCCCCTCAGCTGGTTCCCGCCATCATGTCTCCAAAGGTTTGTCTCACAGCAAGCCTCGTCTGTCGGTCGGTCGCAAGAGCCTTTCACGGCGCAAGTCAGCTGGACTTCGTGACAAGAGTCAGCTTTCAGCTACAAAAATGAGTCGCCCAGCTGCTTGGTTGATGAGTGCCACCAAGTCCAGCCGTAGCAAGGTACTTGTACCGTAATTATTGCTGTTTTTTAGTGCTGCAGAACAACTGAAAATTTAATCACACTTATTTGTGTGATAAAAATATTAGTGCTGAATTTTGCTGATTAATCACATACCAGTTAATGAAAAACGTAACATCACTTTGTTTTTACAACAGAAACAGGCTAATATTCAGCATTTACACATGTATACTCTTTTTGTGCTCATGTGCTAATGCTTTTTAGTCATGTTCATTAGCACTATTAATAAGTTGTCTAAGTTCAGTGGTCATGAACTCCAAATTTTTGCTTTCCATGTGCATAGAATTCAAGATGCAAGTAAGAAAAAAGAAATGTTTTGTGATTAAGTATTTGATTGCATTCAGTATTTTAATGGAGATTAAAACTTTGATGCATTGATTGCACATTAGCTGTAATTAATTTGCAATACTACTTTATTGCATACTGTTGTCGGCTTATTCATCTCTCTGGCAATGACTTTTTTTGCTGGAGTGAGTAATGGCATAAAATGCAGTGACAAACCAAACAAGATATTGATATGACTGAAAAGCTTGTCCCTAGTGCTTTTTGTGATATATGCCCATGCCAATCTGCAACTGTTTTCACGAAAGACTGGCCAACAGCAGTAAAATAACGACTTTTTTGGGGGTACGCTCTTTGATGCTGTCGTGCACAGGTTTCCTTGAACCTATGAAATCGAGACTTGGACCGTTGAAATCTACGTTCAACGCTGAAAATTTTATACGCAGCTTTTTTATGTCTAATCCCAATTGGTTTCAGCGCAATTCACTCTTGAAATGTGTCTCGCAGCCTGAAATCGCCAAAGAATCCATAAAAATCCTTATTTTAGCGTTCAAGGTCATCCAAGTTCATTGAATTCAGTGGCAATCGAGAGCCAGTGTACGACTTCTTATTAGTGATTAATAGTAGTCTAGGCTCTATCTTGCTCCATTATTGAGATACAGCGACTTATTGGCTAAAAGTCGCAAATTTTTTCCACCCCTTTCACATTTAGCGCCATCATTCGGGATGACCCCCTTCAAATTTATGAAAAAGCTTTACGGTTCCTGAAACTAGAGTCTTCCAGGCTGCCGATGGTGAAGATTTGGTGATCCTAGCTTGCACCGTTTTTGACTGATCTACCCGTGTGACGTACGGATGGATGGACCGATGGACAGACAGACGGACAGAATTGCGATGGCTAAGACACGGTGAAAGCAGTAGCTGCTTTCTTGCATAAAAGTTTTTGTAAGTTTGTTTTTTTAGTCGAGTGAGTCTTATCATACTTTAATTATTAGTGTAGTTGCAGTTCAGTGTACACTGTAGTGTATATTGTATTTCGTTCTGTGTCCACTTCTTTGCAACTGCATTATATGCTGACCATCATATTTCATTAGCTTAAAATAGAAGTGTATGCATCTGCATTGTCATTTGTAAGCGTTTTCATGTTTCATTGAATGAAATGTCACATTCGAACTTTAAAAGATTGATAGCGATGTCATTTCTATTAAAAATAGCAATTTATTGATGATTGCAGGCCTTTGCTAAGCAGACATCACGTGAGAAGTTTTCTGTAACTCCTCTGAAGCCAGGAGCTGGCAGTGCTGTAGCTGGTAGTGTGAAGCCTTCTGATTCATCCACATCAGCTATACCTTCAAGAGTTAACTCCACCAGTAGCAGGTACCATTAAGCCACACGTTTACAACTAAATTGCAGAATCTGATGTTACTCCCTTCATGTGTTTTGTAAAATCTGCAGTTCGGTTGTCATATTCTCATAACGTCTTCTTAAACAACTTGTAATGCACTTGGCCAGAACTCAATAATTAATGAGGTTGTACTGTTTTTGTATCACAATGGTATTTGCAATATCATATTAATTGTATTTCTGTGAAATCTTACATACTGTACTGCTGCACAGGTAGCACTTAACGTCACATAAGCTGTGCCTGTGTGACAGTCAGTCTGATGCTAAAAATAACTGCTACAGTTTGTTGGTTGTTTACCGATTATATATCTGTGCTTGGCACTGCTTGCCACAGATTAGTTTTGATATACTAACGGCCACGTTATTCCCCATACATTGGTAGCTGCATGATATTTGTATTCTGTAACATTACATGCAGCTGGTGAATGTTAAGGTTTAGCAGAAATGTGGTAATTAAATGGGTGTATATTATTTTTTAGTTTGTTATTACGGTAACTATTAAGTGATTACGGTTCTGTGATGAACATTTGTAATAGCACAGTTATCATGTGTCAGCGTTGGGAATGGTACTCTCTGGTCAGTTTCTCACTTTCACTGACTTGTATGTATAATTGATATAGTCTTGTGATGTTCATAAGTTATGAGAAATTCCTCAAAATACAACCTTTAGAATTGTTTTTGTTGACGTTTTGGCAACCGCTGCTGCCTTCGTCGGAACGATTGTCCACCATGTGTCGCTGTGGCAGACAGTAAGTAATCATAGATGTGTGTGAAAGTTGGTAGGACCCCTCGTCTCGGTTCATGGACTTGTCTTGTTTTTTCCTGAACAGCGCAGCGACACCTGGTGGACAGTCGTTCCAGCGAAGGCAGTAGCGGTTGCCAAAATAAACAATTATAAAAGTTGTATTTTGAGGAAGTTTACATAACTTATAAGGTAACATTTTAACCTGTGAGTCTATTCAAAGAGTCTTGTGATGTGTATTATGTAGGTCGAAGATACAGAAGCTACAGAGTTTGTTCAGTCCCAAGACAGCTGCTGCTGCTGACAGAAGCAGGATGCCTCCACCAAAGACTTCAGTTGTCAAGAAAGCTGTTTTACATCCACCACCGGCTGTTAATGTTCGTTTATTTATACTCTCCTCTAACAGGCTGTGTATGTGTAGGTTTTCTTTTTTTGTTTTTTTTTCTTTTTGTGACGTTCTCTTCTGTCACCTCCTTTTGCGTTCTGCTTTACTGTCTTTGCGGCTGAGTTAGCGAAGTCAATTTCTAGGTCTGGCTGCCCCAACTCATGGATACATCTGGTGGCGGTGTTGGTGGTTGGGATAAGGATATGATTCCTGATATTATTGTTTGTCAGTAACATTGCTAAAAATAGCCCATCCTAGACTGAGCCATCAGTGTTGTGATGTTAGGGAGATATAGTTAGCCAAGTATGCGCTGTTGATGCTGCTGCAATATAAAGGTGTTAATTGCAGGCAAAGACATTTGTTGCCGGTCAAGCCAACACCAGTGGATCACCCAGCCGGCAGAGGGCGCCAGCACAACATAGATTGATTGACACGACTGCATTATCGTCATCATCATCATCACAAGCTCATCATCAGTCAGCGTTCACTCTTCAGTGTCTCAGTCCACGTCGCAGCTCTTCACTCAAGGTCACCTACTTGCCAGATCGTGTGTAACCAAATTCAGAAATTTATATGGCAAATTCTGTCATTTTATCATCAAGTTTGAACATGCTCAACTGAGGTTCAGTTTGTGCTGTCTGAATTATGTCTGTCACTTTAGTTGCTGTCTGCTAATGTATTCTGCTGCAAAATTGCTGAATTTGTGTACAGTGGTAAGTTCAGATTTAAGAAATACTTTTTGCTTTTAATTTGCAGTTGAAATTGCATTTGTTTGTTTTGCTTTGTTTAATTGTATTGCTGTCTATCTAAATTCAAATTAAGTTCGGTATGTGAGAGTACCACATTTAGAAGCTTTTCATGTATGCCTAGTCAACAGTGCAGTGTTAGACAACTGGACATGTATGCAAGATGAATTCAGCTGCATCTGATGTATATGGAGTGGAGGAACAGCTTATAATCTTTAATTTACCTAACACTAAAGATGATATTACTCACCTAGTTTTATCACGGCTTGTGCGGTAGCAACAAGCTGTTGTATAAGCGATGTGCCATGTCAATGGGAAGGCCGAAATTTCGACCCCCCACAGCTCCCACATGTTTCTACTTTCAGTGTACGAGTACATGGCCAATCTGATACAGTGAAAATGGTTATTCTGATATTCTGTACATTTATTTCTAGTTTTTGCTCACCAGACTGTTTGTACTGTGCTGACTCTTGGTGGATTGCATTGCTGATATATTTAGCTGCCATTGTCAAGATTGTATTGAATGAACGAATGAAAGCATCTGTATTTTATGTCAACATACTCATTACTCAGCCAAAACCTAGGCACAGTTATGTGAAGTTCGTTAGGCAATATGGTAGCAAGTGCTACTTCGTGTACTGCATTGCATGTGAATGCTTTGCACAAGTGCATTCTTGTCTCAGTGCTGTTTTGTTGTTACTGTTTTTGGTGTCTGTGTCATAGATGCCTTCAAGTGGCTTGAGCAGTCAACAGCATCCTGCTGGTAAAAAACCAGCAGATATTTGGAGGTAAATAATCGAAAAATGTCATTTCACACAAGTAACAGAATGTTAATCGCTAATACATAGATGGCAAAATCTGCCGGTCACATATAGTGATCGCAGATAGCATTACGTATCATGCATGTATTTTCGGTGTTCACTGTTGTAGTGAAACTGGATGACTATTGATACTGTTACCAGTGGTTTTGTTTTTCGTCGCAGGGTGATAGGGAGGAAGATAATTGCCCACTCTTTTAAATTTTTTATGTTGCCTGAAAGTTCTCTTCTTGTTGGAAAAATTTCATCCTTATAGGTCTGAAAAAACCTTTGGTGCAATTTAGGAGCAAAATTGAACTGGCACCCATAATCTTGTCTGTCTGGAACGTGCAGCTTTCTGTTAGAGTTCTATCAGATATTTGCAGTGTCTGTCGGAAAATTGCATCTTCCTGCCTCGTTTGATTTTTTAACCCACACCTCTGCTGACTTTTTGTAGTGGCAACGTAGCCAAATACTTAAACTAGTCAGAAAATATTTGCTTGTGTTTGTTGGACTGTTGATTTTAACCTTGTAGAAAGTATACATTGCATTGTTGGTTGGGACAGCAGTTTACAGGGCTCTTGCGGGTTCTTAAAAGTTCCTGAAAGTTTCTGAATTTTTCTTCCACATTTTCAAGGCCTGGAAAGTCTTTGAAAACAGACATGGTCCTTGAAAGTGCTTGAATTTGATTTTTTTTAATGCCGTAATCGTGAAGTCTATACGTAGTAATTGGATTCAGTGATAACCATTGATGCATTTGGTAAATTTTTCTGATAATTCCAGTTTTTGATTAATGCTTGAAGGTGTTAAATTGTTGAATATAAACGGAATCTGCTTATATATGCTTATAAAAGTGCCTGTTTGATTTAATTTAGTTTTCCTTACATATTTTTCGTATGGTCCTTGAAAGTCCTTGAATTTGATTTTGACAAATGGGCAAAAACTGTGAGTTTATGTTTGCGTATTCACTAGGTCATCATCAGAACGATCGAAACGACCGTGCATTGTGACATATCAGGCAGCAGTCAAGCGTGGCCTGTTTCATCGCCTTCATGAGCGGCTGAAAATATCAACTCACGATGCTCAGAGCAAACTACCAAAGAATGCACCTGTCAAGGTGTCGTAGACTTTTCCCGTGATCCATAATAGTGCATTTGCATTATTTATTAGCACGTTTTGTTTACGGTACATCTGTTCTTTATTTTGTAATCAGGTTTACGTGGCAGATGGATATTGAAGTGGTGTATACTTTTTTGATGTTTGGTTACATACTGCAGACATGGGTGACATTTTCTGTGCTTTTTAACAGTAGGGCATAGGAGGAACCACAGATATATATACATTAAAAAATGTTAGATATTTGACTAAAGGCTCAGTCCGTTATGGAAAACGTCATTTTCAAAACGTCCCCGCCTGACTAGCATGCTTTGCGCAGAGTACGATGTGGCGTTGCATCACCCGATGATTCATCGACAAATAAAGTAAGCGAACATAAACGAATCGTAATTAACAATATGTTATAAAAAATAAATGCCCAGCAATTTAGTATTCATTACTAACGAATTGAAGTGATAAACGAACAATATGGCGGTCGTTTACTAGTGAGGAGATCGCAATTCATGCTAGTCAGGCGGGGCCGTGTCGAAGACGTTGCATTTGGCTAGCGGCCCTGCCCCTGTGGGAAAAACATGTGTGTTTGTGTACTGATGTTCAGTCTTCTGCTGTAATTCTTCAAGACATAGTATATGGGTTGCTACAGCAAAATATGTAGTGTATCAGGCTTAACGGAAAATGTCGATAAAAATGTTGATTGCAAATCAGCTGACAAAATTTGACATTCCCAGTCTGCTTTGCTTTCGTTGTTGTGAGATTTATCAGAAATCTAACTGAAGTGTGAGGTTATGATCTCGGTTTAGCCACAAAAGTCCTTGGCATAATTTTATGTAATTCTTTGAGGTCACTAGGCATAGTTGGTGGCATGGATAAGTCTGAATCTTCTGTGTAGAAGATTGAATCGTTATTTTTGACACCGATTGATGTCAAGCAAACTTTGATGTGACGCAACATGGTGCGGTTCTTTGCATTGTTTTAGAAGAACACTGCACCGAAGACCCAGCATAAGCAGAAGTTACCGCCGGAGCCAGTCAAGTCATTGGTGCTGACTAGTAAACTGCCCAGAGCTGAAACCATTCATCAAGTGTGTATTTATTGATTTCACTGCGATATTTAGATGGCATTGCTGAATGTTTGCATGACTGTACAACAGATGTGACCTTAGCATGGTCTATGCATCTTTGTCTGACTGTAGAGATTGACGAACTTCTTTTTAGCTATTCGATATTCAATTTAGCTATTAGCTAACTTAGAAGTGATGTTTGGTTATTTAATTATGGCACTATTTTAGGTCAGAGACATTCATCGTTGAATTTACAATGAGCCTTGTTTAGCATCCAAGTATTATCAAAGGTGATAACGATCAGCTTACAAGAGCATCCAAATATCCAAACAATGGTTTATAGAAAGTTAGAAACTGTCCTATCCAACAATGCCATTGCCGACTCCATGTGACTTCGCATACACGCAACGTAGCATATCCACAGCAATTCCATGCAGTGCCAAATTAATCTACCAGTAGTCTTTATAGAAGTGTCTTTATAAAGTCTTAATAAAAGTGTTGGTCTGGCTTGGTTGGTAGTGTCGTTGATTGCATCAACGACGTTAATCAATCCCAGATCCAGTTAGTACTTGGTTGGGTGATCATCCCAGTATGTAACCTGCCACCCTGGTCAACTCAGCCTGGCCATCCCTCCGTGGGTAGGTGCAATGAGTGCCAGCGAAAGCTGGGACGCAAACAGGCACACCACACAATTCACTAGCCCCGTATCTGTGGTGTCGCAGTGTAAAAACTAGTGTCTGGCTGAGGGCTAAGGAAACGGAGATCAGCGCCGCCCAGTTGGCCTTAAGGCTCGGGAAGGACTTTACGTTTTTTAGTCTTTATATGCACAATTTTTTTTATTCTGTCAGCTTTCCATTCACAGTTTTGCGGCACAAAATGGCTTCTGGTGTGATTATGTCAAGCTACTAACTACTCACAAGTTCACTCAGTCAGTCATTGCTGCTGATTGTAAGTGTCGTAAACGATTGTTGAAATCATGAAATGCAGTCCGACATCTGTTAGAAAATCTGTATACCTGTGTGCATATGCACAATGCAGTTGGCCAGTGAACAGGACAGTGATGCTGGTAAAGAAGCATTGGCTGCTACTGTGTCATCCACTAGCACAGCTGCATCTGCATCTGGCTCTGTCACCCAGTCTACTGATACAGCAGTGCAAGTTGCCAGTGCCAGTCCGTAAGTTCCTTACTTTGCAGTCATGGACTTGTGTACAATGTTAAACTGCTTATTCTTAGTCTACAAATCTTTATTCGAGTTGTCTATAAGTTTGCTTCTGTCATTTAACTGTTCATTTTTTGTAAATTACGTCCTTTGTTAGATATTCTCTATCAAGCAGACAAGTATTTTTCGTAGTCGAATCATCAATCATCATGCATCATATGCGATAAAAATGCACGTCTCGTAACGCAACTTTCCTTACAATCAGTCACACATTATTACAAATTTCAGTGCATACACTGAACTAAAAATAGGCCTGTTATGCCTGCATGCAATCTGCAAATAACGTCTGCAAGGAGGAAATATGCCATGAGTGAGTCTGATTTGATATGAAGGAAATGGGAGAGGCCCCTGTGGATGAACCCCTTAATCCATGAATAAGCTTGAAAGTGCTGAGCCACTGCCACTGCGAGAATCTCAGCTAAGCTGAGAATAAGCCGTGAAATTCACTTCTTGCCGGCTTAGGGGTCTGGGTTAGAGTTAGCTGTAAATGGACAACTACCATAATATATTGTCGTCAGACCAACATATTTGAGAGTTGTTTGACTGGCATTGAACTGATGACGTTACGTTGTCATGTACAGTGTCAGCATGTGCCCAGCACCAGACAGTCATGATGACGACGGTGATGAATGTACCAGCTATGACATCAGTGATCTCTGCTCGGATGATTCTACTGACGATGAATTCGATCCAAGAAAGAAACTTCCCACCTGGGCCGATGGTCGGTAGCATGAAAATTACAGTACCTTCTCTCGTCATAATGTGGTTTCATGTTATGGTACTGTATGTGTCTGTTTGCACAAGTTTGATTTTTGTTGCAGAAGGTGTTTTTTTGCACTCGGTTGAGAATTGAGATGTTTTGTTGCAGGAACTCGGCTGGAGTCTCTGCTGCAGTATTTTGAGTCCCACCCTGTGGACGTTGGTGAGCTCTTTGGCTATATCGAAGCTCCGGACCTGAACCTGATGTTTGACATCAAGAGACCGCGGTTTGACAAACGGACAAGCTCTGCTAACTGGGAGCTCACGCCCGGCATCGGCCTTCTGCATTATGCAAACCTTGCATATGCTATACACTGATCTTGCAGAATTTCATTGTATTCGTTTACAGAAAAAAAATAATGTTTTTTCATGTATATATGGGAGACAGTGTTTGTCTGAAATAGTGCATTGTGTATAGACGTTGTGTCAGAGTAAAGTAATTGTGTAACAAAAAAATGAGATATTTTGCAAATGGCTGTAGTTATTTTTGTGCAACTTTTTTTCACGGCGGAGGATTTTAGTTGTAAGTTGTGCGAATCTCGGTAAGATACTCATTATCTGTCAGAAGTCGTAGCAGTTTGAACTTGAAGATTTGATTTTTGTAAATGAACAAACTATGCAAAAACAATTAGCTGGGTCTACTTGTTGTCGCGTTTCAGTTTTGTTATGAGGAAATGTAGAAAGCTGCTTTAATCGATGCTTCAGTTTTCATATTTATGAGTGAAACTGATTTGTTAGTTGGTGACTCAGCCCAAATCACCGACACAGTTTTTTGATCATGTCAAGAGAAGACCGACTGTGTTTGTAGCATTGTTGGAGCTTAGCACCCTTACTCGGCATTCCATAACTTGGCATTCCATTAGAAATTTACGAGTGTATAATCAGCATTCCGTTAATTTGTTCTTATCACAACTGGCATTAATGAATCTGGTGACTTGTGTTAAATCAGTATTTCTTGTGTGTGTTTTGTATTACCATTACATCGTGTCTATTTCGGAAAACTTGTTTTGAATATCAAACTTTAGTACTGGTATAAACTTGTTTGGTGAGCTGTAAAAATCTTAAATGACTTACAGCCTTTTAAGAAATGTCATGTTTCTAAGGGAACGTTTGGCACATTTCCTTGTATATGAAATTACTTGGATGTTTTAGTAATATGTGTTCATATATTTATGTTAAATTTTACAGTAACAAATCATTGATTGTTCCGCCCTCAGTGTTTGAGATGCCGAACTGATCTCTTGACCTGCATTTTCTTTGTACTCAGTTGTCTAGTCTGAATTTGTGGAAGTCGTATCATGATTACACATTTGTTAAAGAGATTCTAGTTTTCATTTGTTTTTATCCTGTTTTTTTTTACGTTAAAGTCTGCATGTTTTTCAGCATCTCAGGTGATGTTCCTGCAGTATTAAACTGTTGTGTGTCAAGCATAGTTATTGGGTGAGGTCGAGTTTTGCTGAGACTTAGTCTTGGACCAGTCAGACATAACTTACTTGACTTGGAATTTTCAAACTTTGGTCTTGGACTAAAGTCTTAACAGAACTTGACCTCACCGATTGTGTTAATTAGTATGCTTATGGCATTAGCATCTACTGGACGGATTTTTGATAGTCATTTAAAAGAGTATTGCGTTCAGATAAGTTTACACATGTTCATGTTCACTGTCCGATTTGATAATGTGCTTATTTTGCGAAAAGATCAATTTTGAATTTTACACCAGGAAGTGATATTGCAAGTCATATACAGTTTTTATGTTTTAGATTGCTGTTTATCAGCTAAATAAAGCACATGCTACATAAGCTAATCCATCATTGTCAGTGCATGGCTGTGCGTTTAGTTTTATCCC
>Ga0209367_1004258_pt1 | contig 19687 bp, 7 predicted proteins | sample WorMetLIZISLAND2_FD_187412 | JGI IMG/M metagenome (GOLD analysis project Ga0209367, IMG submission 187412) | Marine gutless worms symbiont microbial communities from Max Planck institute for Marine Microbiology, Germany - Olavius geniculatus... ...
ATGGTGGAGTGACCGGATGTGATAATAAGCAGATTTGCAGATGGAGCTGATGTGTTTATCCAAAGATAGGTGACAATCCAGAGTGACACCGAGAATCTTTATGCTGTCAGACAATGAAACTGAGCAACCAGCAACATCAACAGAACGAACAGAAACAAAGGTTCTGGAATGCTGACAATTAGGTCACTTAGTTGGTCGGTTGTTCTGTCCATCCATTGATCAGTCAGTACATTGGTCCATCACTCACTCGATCATCAATCCATCTGTCAATTACACATAGCTAAGGTACCCCACTGCCATGCTCCGTTGCCTCATCTCGTGCTATAGAATTAACGTACAAAAATGAAAAAGTGAAAATTAAAACATCACCGCTTATCATTCAAGGCCGTATAATAGCCGTGGTGTAAGATTGCTACTAAACAACCAACGCTGCAACACGCTGCACAATTCAACTGGACATCTCAACAGCTTGCATGCGAATTCGCCAACTGCGCTCACGCAGCAGCTGACCTAGGCTGGCTGTCTTGACGACCCAGTTTGTCACCTGACAGGCCTTGTGACAAACGAGGTCAAGACAGCTCAGGTCACAGGCCAGCATACGGGAAGCTGCCTGACCACGCTCGATCAATTCGTGTGTTTCCCACAATGCCAGTGCAATGTTTCTTATCATTGAAAGTGCTTAACTTCAGTGTCCTATACTAAACCAACCTTTCGCCTGTGCCTCCGCAAGCTTCTCCTCAGCAATGTTGAGGTTATTCATGTAAGCTGTATGATGCTTCCCATGGTGCACCTGCAGTCAGACATCAAAAATTTTATGCAATTTTCTCGGCGCAAAACGTTTGCTGAAAGTTTCACAACAACAAAGATTTTGCACATGTGAAATTTTGGAGAAAGAATTCCAGATGTTACTGCAGATATGTGAAGAGTAAGTTAACAGTATCTATTACACTACAGTCACCATGTACTTTGCTTGTAGTTACTGCACTCGACTGGCATTTACTCAAGCTGCAACTATAGGCCTACAATAAAAAAGTAAAACCCCTGCTGTCAAGACTAAGTAGCATCCACAAATATAATGCACCCAAAAATGCATAAAAAACCCATCTGATTTTGTCCTATGACCTTGATATTCAATAAGCTTCTACAGGTAGTCAAGGTACAGGTCCATGCATCCTTGGGTAGCCATACTGTCATGCGTGCAAATAAATGACAAAAACCAATGTGACCATGATCTATAACTTAAATAAACTTGATATTCAGTACTTAGGGTTCTGTAGATTGTTGAGGTGCTGGTACATGTTCATGCAACATTTCATTAAACTAAGTGCAGCAGTTCACAAGCCAAGTGTCAAAAAAATGTATCGATGATGCTGAATGATGATGATGATGATGAAGGCCGAATTAACTTTAGCGTGGCGTTAAGTCATAAGACTACAAGGACACGTAGCAATAAGCTTAAACAGTAAAGTCACATAATAGTAGTCAGTGCAATGAGACGTTGTTAGTCATGACTGTAAGACCAGGCAAAAAGTTCGGTTCTCAGTCTGCTGCAGAAAACTTGCAACGACGGAGATGACCGGACGGACTCCGGCAGACTGTTCCAGACCGATGCAGCAGTCACTGGTAAGGTCCGGTTGCCAATGGTAGAACACACAGTGCGTGGAACGACCAGTGCTGATGTAGTCGAAGAACACAGTCGTCGACGTGCGTTGAGGTGTGACGCGCTGAAGATCTGAGGCCAGGTAGTCAGCTGCAGAGCCGTGGAGGCAGCGATACACCACCACTGCCAGCCGGAACGAAATACGTTCTGGCATCCGAAGCCAGTGTATTCTGCGCAGTAACGGCTGAATGTGGTACTGACGACAAGCTTTGAAGATCAGCCGTGCAGCGGCATTCTGCACAGACTGAAGCCTGTCCATGAGTTGCTTTGGAAGGCCGGCAAAAGTTGCGGAGCCGTAGTCAAGCCTGGAAAACACCAGCGCCACGATGAGCGACTGCATCACATCGTTTGACACCGATCGACGTACGCTTCGTAGTTGTCGAAGGGCAGCAAAACACTTTGAACATGTCTGAGTGACTTGGATACGCATCGTCAGATCAGCGTCAATGAAAATACTGAGTCGGAATATCGTCATTACTCCCGCAGACAGCAAAAATAAAGAGAAATTTCAATAAAAGTTGCAAAATGTGGTCTTAAAATATTTCAAATATACCATCATGAAACTGACGAAACTTTCAAATGCAAAATCTACACTCAGACTTATTACGGTAGAGACTAAAATGCGGGTTCACCAAAACCCTCGTTTTAGAGAAACCCACAATTTTGCCAGTTCCAAAAACTGGGTTTAGTGTGCAATCAAACCTAGGCTTTAAGGTTGTGTTTTCATGTACTGCGATAACCTTTTAATGCAAGTTCTGTGCTTCAAGCACCACAGAATACACCAAAATGCCATTTCGAGATAGAAAAATTAAAACTTTTGAGTACCGGGTAATAGGCACTGCTCAATCGGCAGATCATTCTCCAGCAGTGAAGGGGACACCCACTATGAGCACTCCATTCCCGTTGGAGACTTGATTCACAATGTAGTTCTCAGGCACAGATCAACAGATAGTATGCCTCTAGTCATCCCAGCCCCGACCTAAAAACCAGAGTATGACATTTTCCAAGACCTAAAACCCAGATTGGGACATAAAGCGGCCTGGGGTCAGAACCGCTACCTGTAATATGTCGGCCGAGATGACTGGCTCGAGGGCATTGTAGTCGTATGGAAGATCAGGCAATGTGTGCTTTGCACGAGCCGACGACACGACAGATGCACCACCGCAGCGTGGAGCTAGTCTAATCAAAACAATCACAACAACAACAACAACACAGAAACTGTAGTAGTAGCACTAGTAGTGGTGGTGGTGGTTATTTAATTTTTATTTTATTATGACACAGAAATGTGTTTAAATCACTATTTTTCTTAAAAATCACTCAAAAATTAATTACAGCACCATCTTGTTATTTTATTTATTGACTGACCGATATAATTTTGATTGACTTCCCAGTCACAACGCGAGATATAAATGAGAATTTAAGCGGATCTCTTCATTAAGCTTTTTGTCGAGTGTGGCCCGCATATCTGCAGTCCGCAATTTACCCACTGGTGCTCAAACAATTACCGCGGGCTGTAACTTTGTAGTCCACAAATTAGCCGTACGCTGGTCCGCAATTCCGCATTTTACCAGACTACCAGTGCCCGCCGACGACGCGCCCTTGACACAGCGTGGCTTGTTAATACTCGACTACTCAAAAATGAAGAAACTCTAACCGATTCACACTAAACACCAGCTACGTACGCCAAATAACAGATCAAATAACTCACAAGCGAAGGGAAAACACCGCACGAAGCATCGTTACGAATCTTAAATGTACTCTTCACGCTCTTCTCAGCCTCACTACGAAATGTAAACAAACAGCTTGCGGTTGCCAATGCTGTTTCATCGTGTGATGCTCGACACGTAAAATGTTTGTACAGAAATGGCAGAAAAATTCCAAAAATGGTAGCCAGTGTTCATAAATAAATTAATGTTTACTCGCCAGTAGGGATGAGCGGTGAAAATTTCGTAGGCATATACCGTACAAAAGTCTTATGAATATTTTATGACTCTTTTCTTAATAGTTTATTGATTTTTTGACGCGCTACAGCGATGCTGCAGGAGTCTTTGGCAACATTGTTGTTCGTCTGTCTGTAGTCGTACTCGTAGTCCGTAAAACGGATGTATTGCGGCTAAACGGTGCAAGACAGGGCATAGGCTGCTACTGATCACTAATAGGAAGCACATATTGGCTTTTAAAGGACATGGAAATCGTTGACTTTGGATGACCTTGAAGGGTCCCTATAGTATGCCAATCGTATATTGTGGCTAAACGGTAAGTCGCAGGGGTCGCCGATGGTACCATCGGATAGGGCGCTGGCGACTTCTTATAGGCTGTTAATAGTAACTATGTCTCCATTTGCAGCGGTTTAGCCGCAATTTTCTATGGAAAGTTTAAGGCTATGGCCGTATAATAGACCTGTGAGCGAGCGATCGAGCGGTAGCGAGCGAGAAACGGGACGAGCGAGAGCGAGCGAGATTTTTTCCATGAGCGAGCGACAATACCTGCGAGCGAGTCGAAGAAAGCGAAATTTAAAACAGCACATGATTTTTCACGCGCGACACCATGTAATGCTTCGCGCATCTTAGCTATCGTCGAGGCGTCTGTCTGTCTGTCTAACACACTCTGCGACTGCCGACTGTATCAAAACTGCGCAAGCTAAGATCACGAAATCTTCACTGTCGGCTACCGCAAATTAGATTCTAGTTTCAGGATCTTAGAAACGGTGCAAGATAGGGCCAAGGTTTAATAAGTTACAGGAAATCCCATAAGTTTTTTCGATCGACATCAAAACCAGCGATCTTGACCAACCTTAATTGAAACCCAGAATAGAGTTTATTCACTGTCGCGCGCTTGGCGCTAAGCCAGTCATTAAACTCAGCGAGATCAAAAGACGTTGTCGTTCCGTCCTATCTGTTGACCTTGGCTCAGCTGTGTGCCAATACTGTTCGGTCGATTGTCGCGCAGCACAGCCGTGAGCGCAGCGGCGTACGTGCGATAATGCGGGGATTAATGTTACTTCCTGGATTGTGAAGAAAATATTTATTTATATATGTGTACTAAACTGAACCTGTTTTCCGGCTGGGTCAGCCACTGTAGGAAGCCGACAATATTACTGCTAGCGATAAATGCATTTAGAGCAGAAACTGGAACGACCGGAAATGTATATTGGGTCGCTGACGTAAGTAATATGAATGGTCGTCCATTGGGCCTGTTTAGAGGATCCCTCCGAGATTTTTCCAGTTCACCTACGTCTCGGGGCTCATCCACAGGTAGTGGATTAGGGACTGGTTTACTTACTAGATAGACCCCGACTAGCAACGACCGACCAGGGATAGATGTACGTTAAAGTGAACTAAGGTTAGAAACTGAAACAAGACCTAGAAAGATAGGCCTACATGAATTTGGCATAAAGAAGAAAACAGTAAAGTCCCTAGAACTGGGTAGCCGAAAAGTAAACAGGAATTAGAAAACGCCCGCGACGCACCTGGGGTATTGGATCCGAGAGTAAGAAGTCAATATCAGCGACAGGTAAACAGTTTTCTTCGACGTTAGTATCAGAACAAATAATCGCTTCGCCAAACAGTTCGGCGCGACAGCGCGCAGCTTCCGGTCAATACGACATCTATGGCTTTAAAAAACGTTACTAACCGAGATATATAAAACAGGGACTTTATATGGTATTCAGTAATAATTTTAGTCTGCTGACAGTTATTAGTCGACCAGAGATAAATTTAATTACAGTTAATTAGTATGCTGGACAGTTTCAAACATTAAAAAAAACAATCCTGTTCAGCCAGTACTAGTGTGACGAGCGCATTATTATAGGTTAATTAACGATATGCGCAAAATAAATTAACATTTTACCTACTTACCTCTTTACTGAACGCGTGGATGACTGTTCGCCCCATGAAGTGTCGTCCAATTAACTGTCGCCGTTTAACTGTCGCGCGATTAACTGTCACTAAACCGTTGTTTTTTAGATAGATGTATATGAAAAAGATGGGGAGCAAATTTCGGACACAGAAAAAATCTTCCTATAAGCCTACAACATTCTCCATGTCACATTGTTTTTATTGATGTAAAAAGTCACGATAAAATGTAAAATTAAATTTAGTTTGAATTTTAAGTTGCACCACAAGCAAAATTTAAGAAAACAAACTTTAAACTTGTGAGATATTTACGTTTAAATCTTTTTTAAACCTAGGTTTGTCGAACCACTTTTTATCCTTGCAGGCTGCGCTCAGCTTTTATGACAATCTTAATTATGTCGTCCATCAAATTTACTAAAGGCTTTCGCAAACAATAGGCAATTTTAACGTGCATTATTACACAGTTTGTATACCAATTAATCAATTCTGCGTAGCAGTGTACCACGACTTATAAATATAGGCCTACAATAATGAAATATTTTAGGCCTACTGTCGTCCACAAAGATATGACAGATCGTCAAACAACAAAGTGTCTAATCTGACAATCGCATAAGCCTAATATTCTGCAGGCAATTTCGGTGCAGGCAGTACCCCCCGTTTGAAGATATAGAGGTGTGCCGTTGCCGTATAGGCCCGTCTTGGTTACATAGGGCAGTCGTCTGGCAACCCTAGCTTGTTTAGACAGTTTTCGGGGAACACGTACCGTTTAGCCACAACATACACCCTACGTAACAGACAGACAAACAAGCAGACAGAATAACGTAGCAAAAACTCAACCTTAACGGTTAGCCAAAAATTAAAAAAATAGGCCTACAGAAAATAGCCTAGAGAAAAGAAAACCGGTAACAAAAAATACGGCAAATAGAAACATCAAAAAAATTATTACAAATTTGTAAGTTTTTCAACCAAAGAGACTATCGCAAAATTAAACTACAAACACTTACAAAAAAGACAGAGATCAAATTTACTGGCGTAGCCATAGAGAGGGCACTGGGGAGACGTGCCCAGGAGCTTACTGAGTTACTCAAAATAGCGCCAAAAATGAACCAAAACACGCCATTTTTAAATAAAAAATTAAAAGATTTTCCGCAAAAGGCGCACAGCCCCCTCTCTAGATCCCTTCCCCGTGGGGGAAAGACACCTTTCTCCCCATACCACACTCCTCAAGTGCTCCCACTACAAACAGGTCTTGGCTACGCCACTGATCAAATTTAGAAGTGTATACTATAGGTATATAAAATGCTCTAAACACGCTAACAGTGCGCACTGTTACTTACTTGCTTCCAACAAAACTTAGATTTCCGGAATATCGCGCACGCGTTTCAAAAACTAAGCCCATTTTTCGCAGCAATTTGAGAGCGCGCGCACGGCGGCTCGCAGTTCCGGGCCACCGTGTAGGATAATTCAGTTAGTTGTAAACATCATATATAGTTGATAAAGGTCGCGCTGGTCGTCGATCGGTCAGCGATCAGAATGATGATCGATGAGTTGACAGTTAGGCTACTTGTCAACAGACAGCAGCAGTCCCAGCTCTTTGCGTGACAGACGCCCGTCCGTGTTCTTGTCAAAGACTCTCATCGCGGCGTCACGGTAGTCCTGCACATCCTTCAGCGACACTTTCTATAAACAGACACACAGAGAGAAAATACTGTCTGGAGTGGTATAAACAGCGGTGAAAATGACGAGGCTACGGCTTCGCTCCCCCGCCACTAGGCCTATACAACAGTATAAACGTTCATAGTTAGGCCCTGGGTGATAATTTTTGAGCGTTGCATGCACGAATATAAAATCTCACGCACACGACAGACGGATTTATTAGTACTGAACGCAGATAATAGATGTGACTAATAACCGCTGTAATACATGTAGACCTATTGTAACTTTTAGTCCTGTCTGAAAATGATAATAATGATAATGACAAAGCTGTCTAATTTATCCCTTTTGAACCGCCAGACCAAGATCTCTTCCCTCTTCTCCCTTACTTTTTCGGGTTTTTTTCTTCTTATATTTGTCCGCTTTTTCCTACACCTAAATTTATGCCAAAGGCCTCGAAGGCACCCCAGCGTCTTTAGTGCAAAAACTCGTCATCGTTTTTAAACACTCTAAACGTTTCGGAAGCAAGCATGAAAGGACATTAAAACAAGATAGTTTACAGTATAATTATGTCCGTATAAATATAATCAGTGAGTTGTTTAGACCGGTAGAAAAAATCAAACAGTTTAATTTCAAATTGTACAGCAGCAATGATCCTTTCATCATTCTGTATTATTTTAACTAAACAATAAACATTACCAGTTACGAGACCATTCGATTCGTCACCAGCGCTTTACTAAAAAAAGGTCCATCGTCACCATAGGTCTATCTTGCACCGTTATGGCGCCTCAAAGATAATGGGGTCACGAGTTTGACCTTTTGGGGTTACGTGACGTCATCGGTCACGTGATCATTCGACTCCCAGGGGTCGACTTCCTATGAGTGATCCATGGTGACCATGCCTCTATCTGGCACCGTTATGGAGATATGGCGCCTCAAATGTTGGACGCACGGACGTTGACAAAGAAAGAAAAAAGGAAAAAGGAAAAGAAAAAAGGAAGAAAAAGAAGAAGGAAAGGGAAAGGAAAAATGGAAGGGGAAAAGAAATGGAAAGGAAAAAGAGAAGGTCAGGGGAAGGGGAGGGGAAAAGAAAGGTAATGAGAAGGAGAAGGAAAAGGGAAAGGGGAAGAGAAAGGAAAAAGGGGAAGAGGAAAAGAGTAGGAAAAGGAAAAGGGGAAAGGGAAAAAAAGAGATAGGGGAGATAAAAGGTGAAGGGGTGGTGGAAGGAGAAGGGGAAGGAAAAAGGGAAGGAAAAGGGAAAGGGAAAGGGAAAGAGGAAGGGAAAGGGGAAGAGACACTCAGATGATTTTATACTCTGTCCAATGCTATGCATTGCATTGGACAGACAAAAATATGCCAAATCTGAACCGAGAAAAAAACTTTCTCTTTCATTTGCCAGAGTCCAAGTGCCTGTGAAAGATGGTGATAATTAGGCCCTATGAAAAATATATGCCGTAATGTCGATGTTGGGTAACCGTAAATAACTAAAGCTGTTCTGATCTGTACCTTTCCTCCCTTGTTCATGATGTCGTGGATGAGCGCTAGCAGTTCTTTGCCTTCAATGTAGCCATTGCCGTCCTGCAGCAGCAGATCAGAGGTCAGACCAGATATTTCTATAAGCTGTATAATTTTTTTACGAAAATGATGAACGATTTGCACTGAAAAACTACCAATCTAGCACGTAAACTAAAAAAGTAAAATACTTTTAAGTCAGAACTAAAATGTGAGATATATGTAACAAGCACTGTAACGTAAAAATAAAAAAATTAAAATGTTATGAATAATAAAAAAATAATAAAAAAAGAACGAAAACTAAAACTAAAAAAAACTGCAATGAAAAACGATAGGCTATATTAAAGATAATGTACCAAATGGCGCATGTTTTATACGGCGTGCTTTACAAAGATTGAGTTTTGAAATCGATTAGGCACGTGTGATAACAGTGAATAAATGTGGTCATGTTGAATTACTAAACCTAATATTATTGTTCACTTTAGTTTAGTGCAGTAAACGAGGCCAATCGTTTTTAAGAACAGTTCAGATTCTCTATATCAATGTATGCATGTTTCACTTTTTATGCGCTAACCTGTAAAACATTTTCACTATTATTAAATTATCAAGGGGTAACAGATATAGATAGAATAAAAATCGCTAAAACTTATATAGTGAATAAAACTTTTGCAATAGCTAACTTTACAAAAAATAAACTAGAAATTTGGGGCAAAGCCCAACGTGAGTCCGCCCAGCGCCCTAAGTCCGATTGGGGGATAAATTTTGAGGGGTAAAATTCCCCCGGTAGCAAAGTCACGTGGCCCGCACACAAATGCATTAGCATACGCAAACGCGCACTATTGACTTAGGGTGGGTAAACATTAGCCGCGTAATCTCTGGTGTTAGTGGACCAAAGTTCACCAAATTTGTTTTATTAACGCAGTATTAATTGTACTTGATAACGCTTTTTACCGCTTGTTGATAGCTCTATTCGTTCTAGAGATATTTGCAGTCAAACTCGAAAGTTGTCGTAAAACGTACTAAATTTTGGACGTTTTTTGCCCTCCCAAATTTTAAGGGGGCGGTGACCCCCAAAAGTTGCACGCGCGTTATCACCCCCATCTAGCAGCACGTCACATGGCAAAGTTTAATAAAGCTACTCCCCCTGGCTCCAAAGTTCTCGCGGCTAATACGCTATATTTTAAGCTAATTTTTCATCAGTTTTTGAAAAAAATGTAAAGAAGGCCCCGTCCCCGATGAGGGGTGCGCTAGTAAGACTTGGTCATTTTCTAGCGCCTGTAAAAATTTGGGGGCGCAGCACCGCCTAGGAGCCGAAATATGGCCTTCCGAAAAATTTGACGTTGGTGGGTAAACATTAGCCGTCTAATCTCTGATGTTAGTGGACTGAAGTTCACCAAATTTTTTTTATTCAACGCGGAATTAACCGTATTTGATAACGCCGTTTACCGCTTGTCGATATCCCTATGCAGTTCACAGTCGAAAGTTGTCGTTAAACGTACTATATTTTGCGCGTTTTTTGCACTCCCAAATTTTAAGGGGGCAGTGCCCCCTAAATGTTGTACCCGCGTTATCACCCCCATCTAGCAGCACGTCACGTGGCAAAGTCTCATGAAGCTATTCCCTTTGGCTCCAAAGATCCTTCGTCTAATACGCTACATTTTAAGCCAATTTTTGACCACCCTTTGAAAAAAGTTGTAAGGGGGCCCCCGTCCCCGGTGGGGGTGTGCTAGTAAGACTTGGTCATTCTCTAGCGCGTGTAAAAATTTGGGGGCGCAGCACCCCCTAGGGGCCGAAATACGGTCTTCCGAAAATGCGCTTTCGGTAAGTACAAACTCACATCTAGATCTCCAAGGTTACTGGACCGATCTTCACCGGACTTGTTTCGCCTAACGCGGGAGGAATCGCTGTCGAACAAGTAACTCACCGATTTTGAATATCTTTATCCGTTCCGGAGATATTCACCGCCAAACTTCGAAGTCGACCGAAATCGGGCCAAATTTTGCATGTTTTTGGCCCCTAAAAATTCTTTGGGGAGGTTCCCCAAAAATTTTGGACCGGGATTATAAAATTGAACGCAGCATCGAGCATCGTGCAAAATTTCGCGCCGATCGGCCGACGGAGCTCGGAGATTAATTATTTAGTCGTTAGTTTCGATCAAAAGCTAACGACGGTAGCCCTGCAGTTGTCCACGCAATGCGCAAAGACACCACTAAGAGTTGTTGTATCTGGTAGACCCTCTAAAGCTATCAGCAAAAGCCAGTTAAAGTGAAGAAAAGTCAGAAAAATTTTGCCGAGGGATGCAGGGTCACTAAATAACAGGGCTGCAAGTTTAGATTATTTAAGGAATCGATTAATCGACGCGTTGAAATAATCGATCGTTAATCCAGCAGATACGCTAAGTTAGCGCATATGTCTATCCTATAGACTGAGCACGTAATTAGCCAGTCTGCATTCGCTGGACAACAGCAAATCAGGCCTTGTATATAAGCTACAGCAACGAACATTTCAGATGCACTTTTTAAAAGTGTTCATATGCTATTTGCATGGCCCACAGTGCGTACAAAAAGTACAAGTTTTCGACAAATTCAAGACAACATTTATACTATTGCACGCCAAAAGCGGCTCGTAGATAAATAAGTTAAGTGAAGATAAAGTTGGAGGCGCACATACGGGGTCGTAGTGATAAAAGATGTCGTTGAAATCCTTGCGCGACAACTGCAATACAATGCAACACACACGTGTACATGCATACCGACTCAGCAAAAACTCACTCGCTAAGCCTACATTCCTCTAGTCCGACTTCTTGAACAAGTCGTACTGTCGTATGTTAACAAGCTGTGCAACAGCTTGTTGTGGTCTTGCTGTACAACACACGATTATAATAGCACTACGAGAAATGTACAGCATATGAACACATCATGACGTTGTACGACTTGTTGTCAAACGAATCCACAACACATCGAAATAGAGGAGTTTGGAAAACTTTAGGCACTGCTTAAATAAGCCTGCGATTTTTTATGTGGCCTGTTATATAACAGTTAGGCTACAACTTGTTGTGTGAAATTATAGGTAAAGTTAAGTCCAGTACTTGCTAAAGCGCTTCTTGCATGATACGGACTCAAGACCAGAAGCGCTTTACAATCTTGGAAGTGGCAGCTGATTGGCATGAGTTAATGATACCGCAGCGCACTATGCGGTCATCCATTGCCCACGTAAACGAACAGTTGGACCCGCGGTTTGCAGCTAGCAGACATACCATCGCCCCAATCAGCCACACTAGGCCTTCACCCTGTAGCCCGTAAGTTACTACTCATTTCCCGTCCTACGGAGGGTAGGAGGCTAAGTTGGCTTGAGCACACAGCGGGTTAGCAACTTGCTCAAGCTGCTTGCAAATGACGGCAGTGAGAATCGAAAGTTACGAGTCGACGCTAACCACTAGGCACTTGACCTACACAGGCAGGTAGGTGTGAACAACCTACCCAAGGCTGTTACTTGGTAGCGTATCGGCTTGGCATTGAACCGTGAACCTTTCGGTCTCGTATCCAACGCCCTAACCGCTGAGCCAGTAAGATACCATATGCTGTAGACTTTCGTTCTGTTGAGCATTTATTATCGTACAGCGTGTTGTACACAACAAATCAAAACAAGTGGAGCATGAGCCTAAGTCGACAGCACGTAATAATACTGCAGACCCAAAGCTGCACTGTACAAGGTACATGTAACATTAATTAAGCATGATTTTAAACGATGCAAAGTGACATAACTCCAAAAACAACAACGCATCAGTACGGCATCACATCAGAGCGAAAGCTCAACGTTCACTGAACGTGTTTTTACCCATTTTGTGTTGGTAAACCCCATTTTTATGCGACACCGTCTATACTGTTGTTTATAGATCGTAATATGTTCGCGTGGTTTACGTACGTTTCTTCCGGAGATAAATCTCTTCATAAAGTTGTCTTCAATCGGCAGTAACCTGCACGTACGCGGCCAGTTACACCACAGTAGCCTATACTACTACTACTACGATACTACAATTAGCTTACCACCACTAGTTCCAGCTATTAGGCCTACCAAACTTAGTTACATCAACACTGTCATTATAACGTAGCTGCCGAAATCAGAAAGCAACAGACTACAGGCCTAAATACAGAGATACCAATATAGCTCTACCGTACAGGTACAGCTATGGAGCAGTCGTGGCTTCAAAACGACTTTTCACGCCAAAATAAAGCAGTTCCAGTCCCGGTAATACACTAAGTTACCATTCCTTCACTTTGAGGGGGCAGAGTCATCAGTGGTGCCACCTGAAACTGTGAGGATATGTCTCGCTGTCACGAACAGGACCGTATGGAAGTTAAGTTCTTAAGTAATCTGAAGTAAAACGAGAACTTAACAACATGTATAACTTGCCTTTTACTATAAGCTGCTGATTTGTGCTATTAGCCCACGGGTACAGCTGTTACTCTAAACTACGTGGTTAACCAAGGATCATACTGCTGTATGCAACAGAAGACGTAGTAACCCCAATACAGTAGAGAGTGGTAGTTACTGTAGAAGTAGGCCTAATAAAGCCAACATCGGAATATAGGAGTAGTCCGAATAGTAGTAGTTGTTAGCTTGTTGACAGCAGGTAATGATAATACATAGGTACAAGATTCACCCGGCGACATAACTAGATAACAATGTCATGCAGTCCATACTTCATGTTATTTTCTCAAATTGTCGGGTTCTGTGTCAAAATGCCCAGTGTCGACACAGCAGGCAACAAACACATCGTGTGTCATTACGACACGCTATGTCACTAGCACGCAACAGATGACATAGCATGCGAGATCGATCACGACCATCATTCTGTCCACGGGTGCCTAACCCAACCACCCCTCTCTTGGGCCGTTAGAGAACGTTCCACCATATTTCCCTTCGTTTTTATGTCCATCATTTACGCCCAGAAAACTAAAACCGGACAGTTTTTAGCAGCATTTCCCCAGTTTTCACCCTGACCCGGTAAAGAGGCCTATTTTCAACGCGTATTTGAACGCCAGTGACAAAGTATCGTTTTCATAGACGTTTTATTCAAATCCAGATTGTTCAAAAACGTTGGCGGACCACAGTGCAGCTTTCTAACCCTTTAATTATGCACGAACATAATTATAAAAATACGTACTGTTCTATACTGTGTTATCGCCCGTCTCAGTGACGTCATGATAGAACAAAAGGCAATTGCACCCATAGGTGTCAAAAACGTTCTAGAGAAATTTTTTAAAAAACGTTAAAATGTTAAAAACGTAGCAAAAAAATTTAAAAAACGTTTAAAAATGTTGAATACAAAACGCTGGCTATAATTTGTTTAACCTCTTGCCTAATGCTGTAGGTGCAGTAGGCCTATACCTAAAACTGTAGTCTAGATAAAGAGAACTTTATTTAATTTCAATTCAACCATGTAGTCATAAAATCATGGCACTAATTAACCAAATATACTACACAAAATCTTTTTATTTAGTACATTTGTACTAACTAAGTAAACTACCATTATTATGACTTATTAATTCGTTTCTCTGGTTTTAAAAGTGCTTCTCAAACTTCAATGCACGTTTTTAAACAATAAAAAACGTCGAAAAATTTTTTTAAAAAGTTTAAAAACGTAAAATAACGTGGCAAAAATAAGAAAAACGTAAAAACGTTATTTCAACCCTTTCTTAAATTTTAATCTTGCAAACAAAATTTTTTGTCGTAATAATTTTGTAAAAAAATACAAAATTTGAGGCTTAGAATTCCTATTTTAAAAACTGGGAAACATAATTGAAATTCTGATTGCTCATAATGTCTTCGATCTATCGTAAATTGCAACCTTCTGAATCTCCTACTTTTTTGGCCGACAACGCCACTCAGCCCACTCTTCCCAAAACACAAAGGGCACTTGTCGCCAGCGTGATTTTCGTTTTTACTTATTTTTCGTTATCGTTATTTTTTTCGTGTTGGCTAACGAAAATTACGCTCCATATCACTTTGCGCTTTTGCGATTGAAGCAAATTTCTTTATTTTTTTCTTTTTTTCACCTCCGCTCGCTTTTTCCATTCCTGTTTCTTTGTCGCTTGTCCGGTCTTAACTGTGGACAAACTGTGGTCTCCGAGTTCTTAGCGTGAAGGTGCGTATAGAGCGCGGTTTTCATTTCATTTCTGTCACTCTGTACGCAACTTAACTTGACCTAGTGTTAGGGTCAATGGCGGCTCCGGCATCACCTCGTTTACTCAATAATTGACGTATGGGTTCCAGATGCTGATGAGAGTGACTACATGTTGGTACTGACCGGGCAAACTCGGCCAGCTCAATTCGACCGTCCTTGTTCACATTTAGTGCCGCCAGCACGTTGTGTCTGACCTCGGACAACATTGCTGGACTGATGTTTACTTGTTGTACCTTTCACGCACAACACAAGCCGCATTGCAGGTCCTGACCGTTCGTACGTCTGTCCGTTCGTCCGTCCGTCTGTCTCTCTGTCTCTCTGTCCCCTGCGAGCTTTTCACAAAGCACGCACAGCGCCATGTCTGCATTAAAGGGGCAATCTTGTCGCATTTTCTATTCAGCAAAATAGTGAAAAGTTAGCGATTAATAATTTTAAATTTCTTTTTTAAAAGTTAACGATTAATGAGTCATTATAACTGACAGCAATAATCGGTAACGCGTTTTCTTTCATTAGAACGCAACAAACAGACGGGGCTGGCCGCTGGCAAAGAATAGGCTTATTGAACAAAAATGTAACGGTTAAAATTGCAATAATCGTTATGTGGAAAATTTAAACGATTAATCGTGTGATTGGTCGACTGATTTCTGCAGCACTGAAACGTTTATTTTTCAATACAACTAGTTTTATCTTATAGGAACTTGTGTCTAAACAAGCAAATAAAAGTGTGAACTCGGTGGAACGAAGAGCGGACGACTCGCATTTGTACACTTTTTGTTGACATTTTACTGCGTTGAACTTACTCCGGATTTCTGCTGGATAAGGTCCCGGATGAAGTTGTCCAGTTCCTTACGGTCTAGATATCCGCTGCTATCCTGCATGCACGCACGCACACTTCACTGAATATACAGCGACAGTATTCGAATTCGTTTACTCGATTCGATTTTTAAACTCTTGTAATATTTTTGACTTCACATTCGAGAACACGCGTCGAATACTTAGATTGTAAAAATACTTTATAAAATACAAAATAATTACCGTGCTATATGTACAATAAAATTACGATTTTATGACATAAATATGTGAAAACAACTGTCATACATATGTGATATGGGAAATCCCAGTAATTTGTCACTCGAGTAATCATCAGCGATTAACTTAACGAGTACCCGAGCATTTGTTTATCAAACAATTAAGTAAGTAAATTAAACCGTTGTAAACACTCACAGCACATAATACAGGGTGGCAAATAAAAAACGAAACATAGATAATGCACGTAGATTTTTGCTCAGCTCTGACTTTGCTTTATTCTAATTGGTTTTCAAGTTACAGTCGAAAATGTCGGAAATGCTTTTTTTGTAACACACTGTAGATCATTATCAAGACGGAAAAACCGGTTTGCAACAACATAAGATACTCGCTAAAAACTCTTCATTATCAGCCGCCATTAATTATTCATAACGAGAAAAAAGTTGAGACCTCCTCGTGATAAGTTCATAACAAAAACCGCCTTAAAGCAGAAGTCTGTAAGAACTCGTTATGATCACGGGTTCTTTCAACTTTTTTGCAAGCGAAAAAAAATTTCACCAGCGGATGTTGGTGGCCGCGTAAAAAAGAAAAGTTTCCGTCCAAAAATACATAACTTAGGGCTAAAATCGCCCATTTTAAAAAAAATTAGAGGCAAAATTGACATGCTGTCGCTAACATTTGCAGTGGCCTGTCGAAACATTGCAACTTTCTGCAAAATTTTGCCGCTTCTAGTTTTTGCCTACGAAGCAGTTGGGAGCTAAAACGGCACACGCAAAATGCATAGGCCCCTATTTTGCTGTACAAGTAACGACTGATGATTTTGATGATGATGATGATGATGATGATGATGACGTCATACCTTGTCGTAGTAGTTCCATATAGTGATGAACTCGATCGAGTGAAGCTAAAAACACATCGTATACTACAACTACCATTGATATTACTAGGCATACTACTCACACTACTGCTATTAAGCTCACTACTACTGCTGCTGCTGCTGATAATCCTGCTATTTGGCTACATTAGTCAAAGATAGCGACAAAAGAAGGTTGCGAAGCGTTCAAATTATAATGGCAAAAACAATATTCTCCAAAGCGTAGACCCACATCAAAGTCCCGTTTTCACTGTATAGCCTAAACGTAAGTTACATGTGCTACAATTTTTGTCACGTTACCATTTTACGCGCGAAATCTATATATAGCCCGTCTTAGCCATCGCAATTCTGTCTGTCGGCTGGATCAGTCGAAAACGGTGCAAGGTAGGATCACCAAAATTTTTACGGTTGGTTGCCTGAAAGATTCTAGTTTGAAGTAGTTTCAGGATCAGAAAAGCTTTTCCACAAATTTGTCACACTGAGCAAAAGCTTTAAATGAGAGGGGGTAGAAAAAATTGCAATTTTTAGCCAATAAATCGCTGTATCTAAGAAACGGTGCGAAATAGAGCCTGGGTTACTATTAATCACTGATAGGAAGTTGTAGGCCTATACGGGCTTTTGATAATGTCCTTAAACATTAATATAGAGGTTTTATGGATTTTTTGGCGATTTTGGGCTGCCAGACATATTTCAAGAGCGAATTGCACAGAAATCAATAGAGATAGACAAGAACAACCTGCCTATGCAATTTTTAACATTGAACATATATTTCGAAGGTCCAAGTCTCAATTTTCTAAGTTCAAGGAAACCAGCACACGAAGGCATCGAAGAACGGGTACCGCGTAAAAGTCGTTATTTTACCGCCGTTAGTCAGTTTTTCGTGAAAAACAGTTTCAGATAGGCGTGGATATGCTGCCTATCACAACCAGCACTAGTGACGTGCTTTTTAGTCGTATCAACATCGATAACTCTGAAAGACCCTGAACACTTAAAATAAGGGGTTCTATTTATTTGTGCGAACTTCGGCTGCGTCGCACACTTTAAGAGTGAATTGCGACGAAATGACTGGAGATAGACTAAGACAATTTGCGAACAGGAACTGTTATAGGCTTTTGCGCGTCACCTGAGCATTAGTTCAAATTTATTGTTAGTGTACGTGCGCTCTTTATGTCGCATTATTTTTTTCTTCAAAATGCACCAAAAAGCGTTTAGCGGCTGGGCTTTATTTCGAGCAAACGTTGACGGCAGCAAAAATAACATACAAGAAACAATATAATTATACAAGCTTTTCTCTATACGCGATATGCAATATAGCCCGTGGTGTTTCCTGCCGCTCTCTTCCCGTTGACCAAGAGTAAAGCTAGAAGCTAAGACTTTAAATAGCAGTTGTTATGCTGCACGTGCCTCTGGCCTAAGACTTTGGCCTAAGTTTATTTTGACCAATTATTTTGCATAGAAAGACATTTTTTCAGCGTTGGGGCTAGGGCTTCGCTCCCATACACCTAGTAAAGACTCAAGCTCGCTAGGCCTACGGCCCGCCGATTGGCGAATGCTGGATCTACCGCTGTGCAGTGTGCATGGCAGTCATCGATGACACTGACGTCTGAAAAAGTCAATAAACTGAAATGCGTTTAGTCCAACCGACCTTCTTAGTTCCCAGATATCTCGACAGGAAATTCACCTGCGCAATCAAATAACACAAGACATCAAATGTCGCAATAAATTTTGATGTCAAATTAAACTTTCAGCGTGCGACAAAAATCTCGTGTGCAAACAACCTTGAGCTGAGCAAGCTGCTAACCTATGTGCTCACTGCTAGCAGGTCAACTCAGCCTCCTACTCTCGGTGGGATGAAAAATAAATAGTAGCTTACAGGCTATAAAATAAAGGCTGTGTGGCTGATTGTTTGCTGGCTGCACTGAAGGCCAACTGCTTGCGCGAACAATGGTTGGCCGCATAATGCGCTACGGTAAACCTACCATTAGCATAATGCCAATCAGTCACTTCCTAGATTGCAAAACGCTTCTGGTCACGAGTTTTAACTCATTCAAGCAAAGCTATAATGCGTTATTTAACGTGAAACCTTGACGTTTAGTAGCCGACCGTACTCACGTAACGGTCATGTTTATGTCTGTTTGTCTCTCCGTCTGTCTGTCCGTCGGTTACGGATGTATTGTGGCTAAACGGTAGGTTATAGTGGACAAGTTTTACACGAGTAATTAGCGCTGTGTTTTAAACCTATGCGTGCGAAATTTCAGCGATCTAGTGCAAAGAAAAACATTTTTAAATTCGAGGATGAATGGAATAAAGTATAAAAAATGAGCGCTTTTAACGGAAAACTGGCCATATGTCGGAAACAGGGAGAGATACGGCTAAAATTACTATTAGTCACCGATAAAAAGTGGGATACTCTTTTTCAAATAAAGTGAAAATCATGAACCTTGGATAACCTTGAAGGTCACTGACAACGAGTGCAGTCGGCTATCCTAGCGACAGTTGGGCTTTTTTCTGGTTACTGATGTTTATCGTGGCCAGTGGTACTTTCTGATATCGGCCTTGGTCGCGGCGTTACGTTGATTTGCGTTATTTGCATACGTAACGGCCTATGCTATATACACATTTTGGTTCCAGTCGACTGTGGCGGGTGGGGGTAAAAAAACGACACCACTTTTCTTTGCTGACCCGAAAAAGTCGCAATCTATTTTGTTTTGACGGAAGTTTAGTTCAGTTGGCAGCGTCGCTAGTCGCATCAACGAAGTTAATCGACGCGTAGCAGAGATCGCGATCAAAGGGCCTTAAACTCGGGAAAGACGTTTACGAGTTACCGCTCACCGGTATACGGTATTCAACGTTACTAGGCTTACAACAAAACCGTCTTACTTATTAAAATCGCTCGTTTTCGTTTTCAGTCGTTTCTGGCC
>Ga0209367_1004259_pt1 | contig 19686 bp, 14 predicted proteins | sample WorMetLIZISLAND2_FD_187412 | JGI IMG/M metagenome (GOLD analysis project Ga0209367, IMG submission 187412) | Marine gutless worms symbiont microbial communities from Max Planck institute for Marine Microbiology, Germany - Olavius geniculatus... ...
GGGGTGGGGATGGGGTTCAGTTCCTGTCCCCGTGCAGACCTCTAGTTTGAACAGTCGGTGTGTAGCATCCCTGAGGATAAAATCGTATTAGATGCAGGAAATTCGTGTTATAGCCTAACGGCAAAAACAAGTATCTGTTTCGTGATTACGCGTCATCGCGCAGCCAATAAAAAGCCCACAATCCATCTTATTTTGGCAGCATCCTGGCGCGTGCTAAAGTGGGAGCGAAGGCCCGCGGCAAAAAAAATATAGCCTACACGATTCTGGAACATCGTGTCCATTATTATAGCGCCTGCAGGACACGAACGCTGCGCTTGCAGCCTGTAATTAGCTTAATAGAAGTCACGCAGACTTTTTCCGAGTCTGATAATTAATAACGCCAGCTTCTGCAGTTTACTAATATTCAGCACCAGTTTTTAGTGGAGTCTCTGGCACGATGTGTCGTCTGTCGTCTGCAACGCATATATTGTGGCTAAATCGTACGTCGTATGGGGTCAGCGACCGTATCGTTGGATAGAGTTCCTAAAGCTGCCAATAGTAACCATGTTTCTATCTGCAGCGGTTTGGCCGCAATTTTTAATGCAAAGTCGCTGCCTGCAACGAATCGCCCACGTGCGCCGAATTACCGTATCGTATCCTAGCATAGCGTTCGATGTAGCAGCGTCACCACTCTGAGAAATGGCTTTGATACGAATATGACACGATTGGTTTAGTTTGCGTTTAAAATGTCCGCCTTTCGCTCTTAAACACGCACGAAGACGCGTGCGCCACTCACTGCTTGATTGCCGTATCAATAGCGCGCCGATCCAGTTCGTCTGTCAGTCGTAGCTTACGTGAACGCAATTCGTCGATGTCTTTGATCCGCTTTTGGTAGACCTTCTCCTGCATTACCAACCTCACTTTGTAGTCCACTGGATTTATGTCCGGGGTGTCTGGCAGTCAAAGCGTGGGAGAAATGAAGTCTGGAGTCTCCCCCGTCAACATATCAGTTGTCTTGTGAGCCATATAAGTGCAGGCGCACATAAAACTCTTCTGACAGCTGATAAATATCTTATTCTGAAATAAGTTTTTTTTCCATCAGAAGAACTTTCTGGTGATATCGACCGTTTACTTTGACTTTGGATGCTGGCTGTTTCATAAGCCGACACTACGACAAACACGATGACGTCACACCATTGCACGGTAAGGGCAGTTAGTGAGGTGGGCACATTTCACATCATTGCATACAGCATTATCTCGTGCTTAGTTGTGAAAATTTTATCCAGAAAAACCGCGTAGTAACAAAGTTATGCTACTTGGCTCTATATAGGAGTGCATGCCGCTAATTATGCATCGCCGTTTATTCATTAAATCTCCGTCACGGTGCTGATCTATCGTTCGCGTAATGGTACAGCACCGAGTAAGCAAATCCACTCCACATAGGCTTAGATCAGCTCTAGCAGCCTTCTGACACTCTCGTTGGGGCATTTCCTCTGTACGCTGTAGTCTATGAAACGACCTTCCATCGGATATCACCTCTGCACCGCCACTCCCAGTCTTCAAGCAGCGTTTCAACACATTCCTGTTTCGTCGTTCATATCCGGACGTACGTATTTGACACTTTCCTGACGTGGTTGTAGAAATATTGCTTGGACATATTATTTAGGGGACGTTAAAACATCTGTGATTATGAAACTGATGATGATAATGATGTGATGACCAAGAAAAGACGAAGCACTTATCTCAGCAAAATGCTTCCTGAATTACTGCATGCCTAATGCCTTGTATAACTGTTTCGATATACGTGCACAACTCATAGCATTTTCTTCACACTCTCTATCTGTGCGTTTTGATCTTTCTTCATTTTAAGCGAAACTGCTGTAGCGCATGCGATTTCGCCTATACTTATTTTTCCGTAGCGTAATCTGACGTCCGTCGTCTGTCAAATTCATGCATTTTGTTAAAAGCTGTTCCACGGATGTTAACCGACTGTGAAAAATGCAAGTACTGAAAATGCAAGTACAAATTTTAGGCAGGGGTGGAAATAGGTAGGCCTATGTCAAAATAATATGTGCGACGCCACGCTGAAGGCGATACGTTTGTTAAAGTGGGACAACACATACAACATCAGAACATAACTGGAAGAAATCCAGCGTCTGCAATTGTTAGAAAGTTGTCGCAAGCGTCCAACTGACGAGCTAACGAAATCTCTGCGGCTTTTTTGATACAGAGACAAAGTCTACTGGAAATGCAGTTGGTGCAAGTGTCGCATTTGTAGACATAGAAAGCTCTGTGTGTAAACGCTTTGGTGGATTGCGTTTTTTGGCAATGTGGCAATTCGTACTGCGTTATGGTTTTACAATTAAACATGAAACAATTGCAGATTTTGTTTAGCTATTTTAAGCTTGTTTGACAAGCACCGATAGTAGTTTCATTGTAATTTTCACAAAAAATATTTACAGGCATATGTACTTGCATTTTCCAGTACTTGCATTTTCGATTCTTCGAGTCGACCGAATGATGGCGCGTACGTACCGGAGTTGGTCGAAGACGTAAGACGATGACGTCATGGGTGCCACGCGTCGCGAGGGGGAGCAACAGCCGTCCATCGTTCTATGATCAATTCTATCAACGACACATACTATACCGCAATCACAACATGCTGCGTTTTTTCCCGGATGAATTGCGTCGGACGGTAGCCCGCACTGAAAACGTGTAGCTAGCTGATGTCTTGTGCGTTGCACGACGCTAAAGTTGCAGCGATTGGTACGTGACAAGCTGGCGCGTCAGTAGCAGGTGCGTCAGCCACACGCATCATGCACTGTGCGCTGCTTTGGCTTCTCGACCGACCGTTAGGTCGAGTCTTGGTCACATTGTGTCGTCTGTCTGTCTGTCGTCGTCTGTAACACGTGCATTGTGGCTAAACCGTACGTCTTAGAGGGACGGCAATGGTACCGCTGGATAGGGCGATGATAAGTTCTCATAGGCTGCCAATAGTAACCATGTCTCCCTCTGCAGCGGTTTGGCCGCAATTTTAAATGCAAAGTTACTGCAATCACCCACGTGCGCCAAGTAACCGTATCGTATCTTAACGTTGATTGTAGCTTTCCATATAGCAGCGTCGTCATAGCATGTATGGGCTGTAGTTGCTCTGGGAAATCACTTTCTTTCTTTGACTGGAAGTCGGACGCTGGCCTTCGGATCTAAGCAATACGGTAGGCCAACGCTAGCGACAGCTGGGCTTCTTGTAGTATAGTTTTAGTACTGCCAAGATGCACTGTCTGTTAGTGCCTTTATATGCGGTCGTTCTAATGAGCCGCATTTCGGTACTTTCTCATCCGTCCATTTGTTCGTGCGTCCGTCTGTATGTCTGTTTGTCTTGTAGGTGCATCTAACTCGAAAGCAATAAAAAGTGTACAAAATAAATACGCCACTAAACTTGGCGTAAAGGTTTTTCCAGAGCAAGAGTAATTGCGGTTACTTTACTGAGTTCAAACAGCTGATCTTCAATGACTCTAAGTAGCCAATTTGAGATAAATTTAGTTTTTTTCTTCGCCAGGATAGCCTATTTAGTTTTTCTGAAGCGTGCATGACTTTGATAAATTAATTCGTGTCGTCAAGATAATGAGACCAAAATACCCAATTCAAGTAAACAGATATATATTAGGCCGTACACGGTGAAACTTTAATATTTGTTTTCTTACGTTTTCTACCTTCTGAAGTTTTATAATCCTTCCAACCTTTATCAGTTAATTTTCTTCCTATAATAAACTCAGCTTGTTCTTTAGTAAGATGTTGTATTTTTAGTGATGCGTTCAAATACACTAACAGCTGTATTTTCTCACAGACGCCTTAGCAGCAGCCTGGCCAATTACTTACTTCACCCACCCTTTTAAAATTAAATATTTTATGGCGGACTGGATGACATTGAATATCTAACCCGTATGGAATGCATAGAATATCAAACTCGTCCACGCGTATGTCTCCAATAAGTAAGTAAATAAGTAGCTAGAGCCGCAAATATATAAAAGGCGAAATCGTGTGGCCAAATTGTGTCCCATGGCTACGTCATTACTACTGCGTTTTGGCTGCCTCAGCCGTGTTTGTTGCGTACTTTTTTCTGCGTAAGCCTACATTGCGTTCGTTACGTACTTTCTTGCGTGCGTTGCGCTTTACCGTTCGCCACTGCTGTCGAGTGCGGACCGCGATGAGTTTCTGCTGATTCCGCTTGCTTACTTAGACATGCAGATCGTCGCTGCTTTGTTTACATATGACGTCACTTGCGGTAGTGAGTAATACAGGTAAGCGCAGGTGAGCGGAAAGTGTACGTTTGATGCAGAAAATAGGCGGAAGATGCCGTTTATACAGGGATGCTGTTGTTTCCCTAGTTTAAAAGCCGGCAGCAGGGCCAGTGCCTGGTACACGTTTGTAAGTATTTTGTGGTTTTCGCTGTAACATTATTGTTCTATTAATTTCACCACCAATAGCTTACCTTACAATCATAAAACCATAGCCATATATAATATACCAGTTGTCACTTTCAATTTAACGCCGAAAGTGCAAAATAAAATGTTTAGGGGTTTAGTGAGAAAATAACCAAAAAAATTCATAAATCAAACAGGACTGTGCTACCGAGGAATATATACCTATGAGCGTCTACACCATGTCTCAAAATTAGCTGCACCCCTACAGATAAGTTTGTGTATAATTGTTAATACCTGACAGATTTTTACAAAATTTTAATCAGTCATTGAGACAATCATTCTGAACTTGTCTTTAAAGATTTAAAGACAAGTTTTAGCTTAAAATGACCACCTTTGGCCTCAACGCAAGCTCTTAGTCTAAGACGGATACACTGCTGATTGATCCCTTTATCAATAACTATGCATTGAACATATCATAATGTAAACAAACTCCGACGACATAATGACGTTACACTGAGCACACGGTAAGGTGCGTATGTCAACATGGGTATGACCATAACTAATGTCAAGATAGTGCAGTGTACGATATTTCATTGAAATCCATGAACTACAAGCTGAATTAGACGTGTTTGAAACAGGGGTGCCGCTAATTTTGGGACACGGTGTAGTTTCATGACACAATTGTTAATATTTAGTATTTACATCTGTTATCATTAGTTTTTTTACTGCATTACCAAAATAACAAATAAACCACTTAAAGACAATGGTCAGGAGTCTTCAACTTGTTGAAGTTTGACTGTACTCCGAAGAAGAAACCAAAGCAAACTAACAATTTTGTGTCGTAATGTAACAAGACTTATGACAGTCTTTAGTTAATTAAATTTACTAATGCATTTCAGTACCTATGTAAAGCATATTGCTTTGCTTAATGTTCTCATCTTGTTACTATAATTATTGTTAAAAGTATCAATATCAATATCACAATATTTTGTAAAATATCATATCAAAATTGAAATCTTTATATCGAGTCATCACTAATAAGAAGTCATACATGGGCTGTCGATTGACATTGAAAGCAGTGACTTTCGAAGACCTTGAAAACAAAATAGAGGTTTTTACGGATTTTTTGGCAATTTTTGGCTGCAAGACGTATTTTAAGAGCAAATGGGACTGACATCACCAGAGATAGACCATGGCACGCTGCATATGAAATTTTTAGCATTGAATGTAGATTTTAACAATCCATGTCTCGACTTACTAAGTTGAAGAAGACCTGCGCACGAGGACATCGAAGAGGGGTACACACATAAAAACTCGTTATTTTACTGCTGTTCATTGATTTAGCATGAGATCGGTTGCTTTCTTTAGCGAACGTGAATAAATGAATGAAAATCATGGTGTCCATTGTCAATTGCTGGGATCAGTTAGCTTAGATTGTGTTCACAGTGGGCCTTCATGCGTGCATTGCTGTCATGATGATTTGATAATTTAACTTAATTGCAGATTTGTGCACTTGTTTTGAGTAATTTCAGCATTTCTGCTTTAAAATGTGTACTTGGTTTGGTCCACATAATACCCGTTGGGTGGTCTGCTGTTCCGTTGGTTCGCAGATTACCTCTGGCCACTCTGAAGACATTTTTGTTTTGTTTGCACTTTTGTAATGGTTTGCCATGTTTATTATGGCACCCTGGAAATTGTCTAAATGTTATTATTATTATTATTATCGACATCATTATAGTATTTAATTGGAGTCATATTTGTATCATGGTTTAACTGTGTGTAGGCGTTTGCAATATGCAACATTGCGATCGACATTTCAGTGCTGATTCATCTACATGAGTTGGATCGCACAATGGAGCCACAGGAGAAGATCATATACTTTCCACCAGGTTCATTCTCTTCCCATTTTTTTCTTACTAGATTAATAACAAAATCACTACACAAAACATTTCAGATTGCATTTTGCATTATAAAGTGTTTGGAATTTTATACAGTGTCAAAGAAACATCATTGTTTGACTAAGCATTGACAATGTATAGACTAGCATGTCCACTACTGGGTTTAAGTTTATCTGCAGCTTGTAAAAAAGTTTTAACCATATCTTAAGAATAGTTCTATTTTAAGCAGATTTTGAGAGTTTGTGTGGTAGATTAAAGATATCAGTTGATATGATTTTCAGCTGTGCATTTATGCCAAACTGTGCAGGCATTCTGCCACTGTTCTACATAGAGTTTGTTTCCAGTGTTCTAATGTTTATCCTGGGAATTGTGCTATTTATCGGCATCAACTATGTAAGTAGCACCGAGGCAGTATGCTTTTAGTTCAGATGACTATTCAGCCAGTGCTGAACAGAAGTTTCACATTTTTTTATATCGTGTATTTAGTACTGTAATCTTTTAGACTGGTGACATTTGACCAAGGTCTTCCTGTAACTACTGTTAGCAGTTCACAAATTACCGTACGTCTCATGTCTCCTATGGCACATCAAACTTTCTGCTGTGTCTTTCACTGTTTTTGAACTGCATTCTGTCTTATAATGCCCAGGAGTCTATTGTCCATGTTTCTATTGTTTAGTTAACTTGTCCGTGGGTCTTTTGTGTTGTGCAAGTCTCTAACTGTCTGTCTATCTGTCTGTGTGTGTCTAAGTGTGCTCACTAGCTGCAACCTATAAAGCGACCCTTATTGGCAGGCAGCTTTTAGCAAGCACATTGCCCACTGACTTGTCTGTCCCTGTGTCTTTTTACAGAAGTTTTGAATGAGGTCATTGTTATTCACATGAGTATCTCGTCTGACAACAGTGTGTGTCTGCCTTATCCTGTGTGTCTCTCTGTCTACTTATATGTCTGATATACCTCCGCCAAGGAGATAATGTTTTTGCCGGTTTTTGTTTGTCTGTATGTTTGTTTGTTTGTCTGTGAGTCCACGTGATAACTTGAAAAGTTATGGACGGATCTTTCTGAAATTTTGAGGGTATGTCGGGCATGGCATAAACTACCAGTGATTCAATTTTGGGTGTGATCTGGCAGGCATCCTGGATTCTGAATCACTTTGAAATTTTCGTTACCATTGTGTTAAAGGGGGCATAAGGCAACCGCTGGCAAAGCGAAGATGGTGACGCCACCTGGCGAATAGCTTTGCCTTGGCGGAGGTACCTGCGGGCTAAGACTGCTATCTAGTTTGTATATGTGTATGTGCCTTTATCTCTCTGTACGTCTGGCTGTGTCTGTGCAGGAGTTTGAAGGCAAGTCACTGTTGTTCACGTGGGTTTATGGCGTGGTTATTGATCGGTTATACGACCTCTTCCTCGGAGTGTACCTGATGGTCTGGATTGGTGGACACAGAATCACGGTCAGTTTGTTTATATCTGTCTGTGTTTGCACCAGGGTTGAAGAAAAATTGTTTTTTTAACAACTCAGCCGGTTAGTTTATTTGGTTTTGACTTTTGGGGGTTAAACCCAGTTTTTAGAGTAAGTAAGTAAGTAAGTAAGTAAGTAAATCATAAATTTATATAGCGCATCAACGCCAAAAGCCTCTAATGCACTGCTGCATACATTAGTACTCTGAAGAAAAATGTCTTAAGTAATCGTCCAAAAACAGATATGGTGGGAATAGGATCACGCAGATGTCTTAGTAGTGAGTTCCATGTTATCGTGCCAGCAACAGCGTAAGTTTGACATCCGTATGAACTCAGTCGGTAAGACAGCACAACAAACTGATGACTGGCAGCAGAATGAAGATGATGTCTTGAGGCAGTTGCAGAGACTAGGGTGCTGTGTGTCGCGAGATACCGTGGAAGCCCAGAGACCCAACTTTATGCGTTCTGGGATTTTCAGGAGTAAGTTGACAGAATGAGCACAGTTAGATAATGCTCCTGTCAAGTAAATATAAAAAAATACTAGTTCATAGGCTTAAAGTTTTAAAACTTAACCATACTGAAACATGTAAGTTAAGTGGAACAAGAAACTAAAATTGGATTAAGTTTGGGGTGGGTTTTTCGGGGTTTTTAGGTAGGTTTGCCCAATAAAACTCGCTGAATTTGTTTGGGATGTGCCTGAGTGTCTTAATCTGAGTTTGCATCGTGTTAATCTGTTTGTCTATCTGTCTGTCTAAATCAGGGGTCTCAAACTCATTTGTGGGTGCGGGCCACACTGCAAGATATCATTCAGTCGGTGGGCTGCATTGTTTTAGAGATGAAAAATGCAGTAAATGCAGTAATTAATACAAATGACAAAAATATAATATAGTTACTTTTACAGTATAGTTCAGACATAGAGTAATCGCAAATGAGAAAAATAGTAGTTTTGCTGGGTTACTAAAAGCACAAGATACCCAGCTGTCGCTAGAATAGCCGACCGACTGTTACTTAAGTACCGTTGGCTAAAAATGCTGTAAGTGCAAAAATATATAAAACGACTACTATTTATCCCAATTTTTCTGAATTTCAGATAATGTATCGCGGGCCACAAATAATGCCCTTACAGGCTGCATGCGGCTCGTGGGCCGCGAGTTTGAGACCCGTGGTCTAAATGTACCTGTCTATTACAATTTGTTTACTGCATGTATCTAGTGCCTGAAGTCTGTATCAAAGCAGTGCTGATTCCTGCTAAATCTGCTGTTAACATTTGTTATGCTGATTGTGCAATGTAGGATGTGATATACGTGATACCAGAGTCCATCATAGTGACAGTCTACTGGTTGCTCACTACCATCATACTGGTTAGTAACTGATGATAATGATAACTGAGTTTATGTTCTGTTTTATTATTTACAGCTAAGTAAGCAAAGACTGCATAGTTCAAGTGTTTTTTTGTAAATTTGTCTCTATAGTAATCCTTGTTTTGTTCATCAGTTATTATTTTGGTTACTTTTTTACTTCTATGAGAGTTATGTCTTAGTATGCAGTTCTTGAGATTTGGATTAAGAAAATTTACTGCCTGACTTTACAAAACATGTGAAAGCAGTCATTGCGCTATTAGCTTTCATCAACAAATTGACCTGCTTTATTGCTAGTTTATAAAATATATTATTTACCTAAAATATTTACCTGTCAGTTTTCATACTATTTTGTCTGCATTTGCCTGTACCTGTTAGTTGCACAGTCCACGTTTCTGCATACTGGGTCTGTATACAACATTATTTGTCTGTCTGGATGTATCTGTATGTCGCACATCCGTTTCTCCAAGTGTATCTGCCTATGATAGCAAATCACTGTGGAAGATTTTGAAACTCTACGGCATTCCTGAAAAATACATCAATGTCTTCAATGCACTATAGAGAAATTCACGTTGCTGCATCAGAACAAGAGAGGGACAGTAGGGAAACAACATGTTATGCCACCAATCAATCTCGACAGCCAGAACATAGAGAATGTGCACAAATTCCAATATCTCGGAAGTTATATGGCTGAAGATGGAGATGTAGAGGTGGAAATTCGGACAACTGATAAGTGAAGCTTCATCTGTTTTCCAACGTCCACAGCCAATCTGGAAGTGTGGAGCAATCAGCAAGGAGACCAAATTATAGCTATATTCTTCCATCGTTGTTCCAACAGCAACTTATGCCTGTGAAACATGGAAGACAACAACAAAAGCTACCAAGGTGATTGATATGTTTCACTGTCATTGCCTTAAGAGGATCCTGGGGATTTCATGGCGTGATCACATCACAAACGATGAAGTAATGACACGTTTTCAACAAGCGGCATTGCATGACATAGAAGCAACAAGAAGAATACGTTTCATCGGACACATCCTACGACTTCCACCAACAAGTCTAGCTAGCCTGGCCATAGAATGGAGACCTGATAATGGCAAGAGGAACATTGGAAGACCCAAGAGGACATGGCAAGACACACTAAAAGAAGATCTGGAGGTGATGGGTATAGACTGGAGTGACAAGACGACTGCTGCCAGCGATTGTGCCAACTGGAGATGAATCATTGACCAATGTTCTGCACGGAACTGGAGGAACTAAGTCTAAGTAAGTAATCTGCCTATATACATAAAAACTTGAATACAAGTTACAAGATCTATGCCACTTGTTTTTACAAGGGCCTCTGTTACAACTTACAGCTGAGCTTACAAGCTTGATGCTGTAAAGCACTTAATAAAGGCTGGTAGCTTGTATGAGACGTTTTTAGGCGTGTTTTTGTGGGTAGATTGCTGCAATCATGTGCGTGGTGTCGTACTGGCAAGAACTGCAGGAGATGCTTTATGGCAAGGAGCGACGCATCAAATATCATCGCAAGCTGGCAAACATTCGTACAGCAGCACTGAGTGGGTACTCAACCCCGGGCAAGAGCTACTATGCGTCACGCTCCATGATGCAGTTGTCACAGTCACAGATATCACTCGGAGATGCTTAGCTCACTCAGCTGTGTCACAGATTCTGAGGTCCAATTCACACTGCGACGCTAACGCCACTTGACAGTTGAGTCACGTCAGTGTCACAGGTGTGAATTGGGTCTGAGCAACTGCATGCGGCTTCTTTTACAAAACTTTACAAGTCAAACTTATGGAAAACGTAGAGAAAATGACATATGTGAAAGTCTAAAAAATGCACTTTACAAAAACAACTTATGAAGAAGCTGTGAAAAACACATCTTTGACCAAGTTGCTAACTTAGAGAAAGCTTAGGAAAAATTCCTGAAAACATTTGTAGCTCAGGCTGTTGGACTGTTGTCGTTTGATCTGCGAAGGAAGACTTCATTCTGTTGTTAGCTCATTCTCTGCAGTCTGAAAACGTGAGTTTCACTAAAATTATAGTGTGAATATTTTTCTAGACATGCATAGTAGGAGTTTACTTTTAGAAGCTGGCCTAACATGAAATAACTCTGAATTAATTGTGCAAAAACTGAGTATGTGAATATGATATAGATGTTGTCATTTATCACACGAAATCTTGTTTGTTTGACTTCTCTATTTAATCACCTCAATAGGCCCTATTGCTGGCGCTGCCTCTCGTGTATTTTTTTATGCATCTAGCAGATAAGGCCGTCATATTGTGTTTATTAAGTCCCAGTTTAATAGCGCATTAGTTATCATGTGTATGGAGTATATTGCATTGCTTTCTATAGGTGCCGACTATTCAGAGCCACATTTTCGAAACTTTCTTAAGACATTTTACTAAGATCTTCCTAAAACGTTTCAAGAATGTGACCCCATATGCATAAGTACAAGTTTAACGGACCCATTGTTATACTTGAATGTGGTTTAGAATGTTGTTTTACAGAGCTGTTTTTACACATAAATTTATTCTTTGACAATTTGTTCATACATCTCCATTTAAGAAGTTATGTTCAATTATTGGGTATGCATCGTACACTATAATGAATAAAGAGTAGCTAGACCAGCAGCGTGCCAGGGATGTGTTGCTGTTCAGCATATTTCTAGGAAGGTGACGTCTCAGTCACTATTTGGTTATGATAGCTGTAAAAAGATTTACACTTTCATTTACTTACTTAATAAAACATACCATTTTCATTTATAATCAGTAGTAATTTTATTGTACAGTAGTTTTCTGCAGCTGATAAAATTACTAATTTTCAATACCGGTAATTTTTAATATGTTCAAATAATTTTGTAATAAAGCACAGAAAATGCAAAAATTAAGCAAGATTTTGCCTTACACCACTGGTTTACAGTAGACCCACATTTCTTATTTTGTACCAAATGCCATTTTTACTTGCGGGAAGTGAGTTAAGTCGGCACTTGTGTTGCATCCTTTTTCTTTTATGTATTATATGCTTGTACTGTACAGCTTGTTAGCTAGTGTATAAATTGTTATTGATTATTATGTCGATTTTTTATGTGTATCAGTGTATCGTTTCACACAGCTAATGTTTGTGACAAATAATTCTACATTGTTAGTATTCTGTTAGGACTATAGGATTCTTGCTTTGTCGAGGGTGCATATCATCAACAGCATACGTAGGAGCTTGCAGCTGTTTGAAAATGAAAGTTTTTAACGAAAGAAGAAAAACTAATCATAGGAGGAAAGGAGTATGATGTAGCCATGGCATTCAGATATATTCAAGGCCCCACTTTTCACATTTTCATGCCCCTGTCATTTTGTGAGTTATTTGGTTATTTAACACACTGCACTATTACTAAGCCATTTTGTGGAAACTGGAATGAGTCGAAGAAAATATTTTTCTACGTGTATACAGGTCATTACGTCTGCAGTAGTCATTATGATAAGCGTGATTCTGACTGTGCTGGTAGATACAGTGACGTGTTGTATTGTGCCAATGTGGTAACTAAGGCCCAATTTCCAGCGACAGGCCACATGGCTGTGACACATTTTTGCATTCATTATAAAAGTTCTCTTATTTTTTAATTTACACCCTTCATAAAACTTCTTCCCTAGAAAGGGGAAGAAGCCCAAAATGGAAGGGAAAACTTGAGTCTGAAATTGGCTGACCTGAGCCCAAAACTGGGGGGAAGTTGTGCCCGATTTTGCTTCCAGATTTGGGGGGATAGAAGCCACTGGTCTCATAACGTCTCGGATGTTCTCATTTGACCTTAATCTATATGGCTACAAACGGCAAGCTTCCAAACCTTGTGCTGCAGTTAGAAGGGCCTAATTGCGTCTGCCTTCTCTACAAACAAAACAAATTTAACAAAAGAAGCGAAATTAGCTATAGGTCTAAGTGAAAAAGGGTGTTTGCCATGCTTGACGTAAAAATATTTTGCTAGGCCTTAGGCCTATAGGTACATTCGCCTCTTTTTTTGCATTTCAGGCTTCTAAATTGCAGTTTTGTGGGATAAACCTATGCAGTGCAGAAATTTGTTTTGTGCTGCATAGTTTTTGCGTGTCACTGGAAACTGGAAAGTATAGGCTTCAGCAAGAACGAGTGCAGGAACAGCAATGGTTTTGTATGCTTTGTGTACATACGGTATAGTGAAGAGATGCAGAAAAGTGTTATTGTTACTGTCATTGTGGTGATTGATTAGGGTTATAGGCCTAGCAGTTGAACATTATTGATGATGACTTAGAGTGACCTTGAAAGTCATTCATTTTATTTACTACTGGAAGCGTCTCCATCGTCAGTATTAGGCCTATAATACACTGTGTCTCAAAAAAACATCCCCGACATTTTCGACTGTAACTTGAAAACCGATGGTCAAATTTTGATAATTTTTGGTACGAATATTCCAGACCAAACTTGCCATCAAATGACTATTCAGTTTTCCACCTCACCCAACGTTTGTTTTTGCACTACCTGGGAAAAAAACAACTAGCGAAATATCACTTTTTTATCCAATGAGATATGATTGCTTAATTAACATAACGCGTAAAAACACATTTTGTTCACATTTCTGCCACTTTGGCTACCATTTGATCCAGTTGTTTATTTTTTAACTGCCTGCAGTAAAATTGCTTGAAGTGTTTGCCCACTATGCGAACACAGGCAAGGAGATGCTTTCTCCATTCATTGACATCAATATCGATAATGTTCTCCTCCAGACCATTCCAGGCTGTACCAGTAGCTTCTTGATTTCACAAACATTCCTAAACTTTATCTGGTAGACACACTGCTGCATGACAGTCAAACCTTGTAATAAATTGGCTGTTGGGGCCCCCAGATTAGGATAGAGAAAATTTATCGACGTTTTTCATTCATTTTAACACGTATTACGCTTGGTCTGATTTCCCCAGGTAATGCAAAAGCAGACGTTAGGTGAGGTGGAAACTTATTTAACAGCCAGTGGTGTCGGTAATATTTCTGCCAAAAATTATTAAAATCTGCTAATCTTTCTTCAAATTACGATCGATAATGTCGGGATGTTTTTCAGGTTTTCTGTTTATTTCAACACATGCTGCGCTTGATCTGATTTCCCTAGGTAGTGCAGAAGCATACATTAGGTGAGGTGGGCAACTGAATGGTCATTTGATGGCAAGTTTTGTCAGGAATATTCGTACCAAAAATTGTCAAAATCTGATAATTGGTTTTTAAGTTACAGTCAAAAATGTCGGGGATGTTTTTTGAGACACAGTGTAGTTATCCTAAACAGGCACGTCGAGACTCTGGTCGTGTGTTAGGGGAGAGTATAAATTATTACCGCACATCAACGTTACACCGGACAGACAGATGGACAAATATACGCTAGCAACAACCGCGAAATTGCTACTGCATGCCGTGCATGGCGTGACAGAATGCTTGGTCGCTACATTCTCCAGTCGCCAATTATTATCAGAGACTCTCGTTACGTTATGTTAGGCTATGACGTAGGCTACTTTCGTTTTCAGCGAAAAATTCCAAAAGTTTCCGGTGGTTTTGTTGGGTGTATTTCTTGAGTTTGTTTGCTGTATATTGTACTCTTAACTGGTGATTTTTACACGTAAATACATCAGTAGGTATGGAGGGATTTCTGTTTTTCTTTGGTTCTATCTTTGTGATGAGTTTCCAGTCCCGTACGGTACAAAATATTGCGCTGCCTTAGAGGCAGAGTCCTGATAGTGTCTCGCTGTGCGTAGTAGAGCGGTTTGCATTGTCACTTTTTTTTGTGTGGAAAATAACCAAATTTTTAAATATGTATCTTATTTTTAATGCTTTACCAACGTCGTACATTGCTGGACAAACATTCAGAGTAAATAATTTATTTTGTATCGTAAAGAATAACGGCCGAATATTTAAGACAACTGTTAACAACTGCCTCTGGTGTCTAACGATACATTGCCGGTACAAAACTGCATTGGGATTCTTTGTATTGGCTTTGTTGGAAATTTATTGTTCAATGTGCCATGAAAAGCATTTTGAAAGTTAATCAGTACCAGTTGCATATATAATGTGGTTATGAATTAAATTGTGAAACTGGTAACTGTGTGTTTAATTTGCGGTGTCTTTCATTTCAGGGACTGCACCTATTATTATATATAAGTTTATTTCGCAAAAAAATGCAGACAATTAAAAATAGTAAAAACACACATCATACGGTCAGTAGTACATACAGTTAGGCCTACACACAAGCTGAAATAAATTTCAGGTTGACGCGATGTCTTATACAAGAAATGTTACTATGTGGAGTAACACCAGCGAATTGACACAGTTTGACATATTCATAGGACTGCATAAACAATCTCATCACAGTGACTATAACGCTATTGTCCGAAAACAGCATATTATGCACAAAACACAGTTTCTTCTGATAATACAAATGTTCAAAATTCATCCTCTCCAAGCAACAGATCAATTCTCTAACTGATTCACATGGTCTAAATATTTTATGATAAACTGAATTCCAGTACGCATTTAAATGGTTTACAGTACTACTTGAGAGATTAAAACACTCAAGACTGTATGATAAAACTGGATAACAGTAACTTTCCATTAGGTGAAGCTTTATCAATTCTGACACCCCTGAGCTATGAACCAAAATAGAGTTCGTGCATCCAAAGAACTTGTGTCTCACTTGATTAAGATCAACACTGAATACTTTCGTTGACATAAACGTAATGCCAAGATACTTTACAGAGTCAACCCATTGCAAAGATTTGCCGACAGTGACACAGAAGATGGCTGGCATTTATGTTTTGGTCCTACTATAATACAGTGAGACATTTTATCATTGAACTGAAGACACAAGTCTTTGGCAGTCAATGCACATATATCAAGCAGTTGCTGCAGTCCAGAGACTTATGCAGACAGTAACATTAAATCATCAGCGTACATAATACAAGCAACACAACATCTATTAAGATAACAACCATTCTTTTTTGAGATATTACTATTAATAAACAGATCAGCATAAACATTAAAAAGATGCAGTGAGAACACACATCCTTGTTTTACGCCACTGCATATTCTTAAAGTATCAGAAAATGCTGTATTCCATCTTACCATAATGGTTAATTTACTGTACCAGTTAATAATAATATTGAGAAACAACAGGTACGCATTGTATGTGGCATAATCATAGACTGTGTGCTTTGTAGAGAGACAGCAATGGCAGTGTCAGATGATGTTCCAGATGACAACTCCCAGCTAACGTATCCTGTTCCATCAAGTTCTCAGTTTGGCAGCCATATTTTTCATGTTAGTTTCTTCTTCCACTTAACCACTTATTAACCACTTAGGTCTACCCGAAACCAGCAGACAGCTGTGATTGCAAGTTGTTTGTGTTGGTGTTGAATCAATGAACTGGGTGATGATGATTTATGCAGCTGCTTGGGTTAATGGGTGAATGGGTAGTAAAATGGGTAGAACAAAAAGCAGTGTATTTTAATTTTCAATCCTTTGAATTAGGCCTGCATGGGTTGCACTGAAATAGGCCTACGTATCATTTTTAATGTACATCATTGATTTTGATGAGAATAAAGCTAGTGTTGCATTATTGACAAAATTGGCTGATTTTTTGCTGGCATCTGAGTGATTAAACATCACTCTCATTCATTCTCAGTTTTAAGTAGCTTTGCTATTGAGGCAACGCTGATTGATTGATCTATCACTCAAATGATTGGTTAATTGATTGATGATTGAGTGATTGTCAGTGCAGTATGAATTTTGTGTTGTATTTTGTCATTTGCAGTTTGCTGGCATTGAACAAGGTACAGGTAATGCCAGTCCACTTCAGCCAAACCATGTGGCATTTAGTGATTACAATCACACCGCCAGGGCAAAGTCTTCAGTTTATGCTGGGGCTGCCAACTCATTCTGCCAGTCACATGATCAATCTGCCCTCTATCAGATGGACTCCTTGACCCGTGGTGCTGTTAATTCCACAGCGACCAATAGCTGCAGTCAGTTGGATGCAGTAAGCACTGATAAATGTGACTTGCATGGTCGAGATGCATTCATGGCGAGTAAACCGGTCTTGAGTGTTCTTGAGATGGGCTTCGACCACGAGACAGTCAGAAACGTTGTACACCTCAAGATGGTCCAGTCAGGTAGAACACATGCTGCTGCTCATTTGTGACAAAAACTAATTCTGGTATTTTTGTGCAAGGCTAGCATTTTTAAGGTCAAGCCCAAGACAGGTGGACTTCAAGGCCAAGGCCAGTAAGTAAGAAAAATAAGTATGATGGTTATTTTATACTGCACATCAAAAGCCAATTTAATCTTATTTAAACTATAATGACCACAAATAATGCTCAAACATAGATAGTTTCAATTTTTGAGACTAGCTAGCTACTTCCACTTATGGGAGATTGTGTTATAAGACTTTATCGTCAAATGCATACTCACAATGTTTGCATTCATCACTAGGCATCAAGGCCGAGGGCAAGGTAGTGTGTCTAGAAGTACTGAGTTGTTGAGATGCTGCTGCTGCTGCTGACATAGCAAGACTGATGATGGATGCTCTAATGTGCTGTGTAGGAGAGAACTATACGACGTCAGACGATCTCGTTGAAGCTTTGCTTGCGTACAACGCAGCCATGGCTGACGTTGCCAGTGAAGACAACAGTGAGGCTTCTTTCTGTCAACAGCAGCAACAACAACAACAACAACAACAACAGGAGGAGGAACTGAAACAAGCTGAAACGACTGCAAACAGCTTATCATCTCATCATCATCATCGTAGTGTTGGCTTTGACATCACTGATGGCACATCCACTGTTGCTTCGTCATCTCCTGCTGCTGCATCCAGAAAACAAAGTAATAGCAGGAGTAGTAGTAGTGGCAGTTATAATGGTAGTAGTGTCAGTGGTAGCAGAGTGTGAAAATCTGATACTGACAGTTTTTGATTTACTCATTTTTAAATTTTGTGGTTTTGATATGTTCAACTTAGAGATGATGCTGATTGGGTCAAGCAGTGTATGTTGATGGAGATTATTAGACTAAGACAGATCAAGGAGACTCCATAAGAGGGCTTGGTGTGGTATTGTGTTAACTCATTCACATGGGTTACGGAAGGTGGGGACCTTGGTACAGCTGACTGGGGTTGCCTAGCCGGCCGCTGTGCCACCTGTGTCTGCAGGCTGCACATGGTGGCTGTGCGGCAGGCGGCTCTGGTTAGTTACGTGACGTAAGCACATTAAAGGCGTGCGCATTCTCACGATGATGCGCTATACAAATTGACGACCTTTACCTTTGTGTTGGATACTTTTGGTCCATCTTTTGAGGACCTTTCAGATTTGGATCAGTGGAGAGTGAGAGTGGAGGGTAAAAAGGGCTAATATGGGTTTACCTGAAAAATTATCCAAGTATGTATATTATATTTTTAGCTGGGTTACAAACTGCTACACAGCCAGTATTCTAGACAACTGTAAAATAAATAGGTCTAATATAACTTGGGATTATTTTCAGTTTATATGTCCCATTTTGGAAAGTCACAAATAACAAACATTGTGTTTGGTTGATGGAATTGCAGCTGGATGTGTTTGTGTTTTAGTGGGAAAGAAGAAGAAACCACGAAAAAATAAAAATGCTGCCAGCAGCAATAGCAGCAGCAGGTCTACACAGGCACAAACTGCTGTGAGATTTAACAATGCTGAACTTGTTGGTCAACTGACAAAGCTAGAAACATTTTCTTTAGACACAGGTTTGCTGCTAGCCTACATAATCATTGTTTTTCTTGACGTGGAAGGTGTGTGCTACTTTGTAGCTGTTTTTATGACAAACTGCTATTGAGTTTTTTTTTATTTTTCAAACATACAACTGTTTTGAAGGTTGCTTTGTTGTTCTGCATTCTCTGGTTGAGCGTCATTTGCTGCTGTCATCAATGTCATGTTATAGATATGTATTAGTCCACTTGAAATCATTTTCACTTTCACACAATACGTGGTCCGTATCGAATCTGTTTTTATTTTACTACCAGGCACTTACACTTTTACATTGTTGTTAATTGATTGTCTGCTGTAATTACGTTGTTGTCAGTGCGTGGAGATGTGGAGGGATTGCCTGGGCACGTCGAGATGGAGAACAGGCGGCTGAAAGCTGCCAAGACGTGCAAGATCTGTCGGGAAGCTGACGTTGAGGTTGTCTACCTGCCATGTGGGCACGTCATCAGCTGTCATGGCTGTGCCAGTCTCGTCTCCAGATGCGGCCTGTGCAGCACTTCTGTCACCAACGTCGTCAAGATTTACATGAACTGATTCTGAGACCGCAACGTCCCACGTGGCCGTTTCACATGCCACAAATTTCTTTTGCGTGGGCAGAATTAGTGTTTAGGGTTAATCTAGTGTCATAACCAAGGGTTATGACTAGTTTTGGTTAGAAAACGGCCACGTAGGAAACTGCCATGCGAGAAACGGCCACGTGCATTGTCACCCCTGCAGACTGGCATTGCCAGGCAGTGGCGTAGCCAGAAATTTCAATTGGGGGGCCTCGTCTCCCTTTCCC
>Ga0209367_1004260_pt1 | contig 19686 bp, 10 predicted proteins | sample WorMetLIZISLAND2_FD_187412 | JGI IMG/M metagenome (GOLD analysis project Ga0209367, IMG submission 187412) | Marine gutless worms symbiont microbial communities from Max Planck institute for Marine Microbiology, Germany - Olavius geniculatus... ...
TACAGAAAGATTCAATTGACAGAAACCCTACTGCAGAAAGTGATACAGAGAAAGTTGCGCCTCTTCGGCCATATCTGCAGAATGAACGACAGCAGAAAGATAAAGACCCTGGTGTTCGGAATGATGAATGGTTCAAACAAAAGAGGACGGCCTCACCGAGAATGATCAGATGACATTGAGCAGTGGTGTGGGGCAACCCTGCAGGAGTTAAGCCACGTTGCTCTAGATAGGCAGCGGTGGGCAGCGATAGTAACGATAGCGTCAGACACCAACGGGTGTTGAGCCCACGGTTGTCGATGATGATGATGAAAGAACTGGCACAGAAGCAGGCAAGATGGTGTCGATGGCAAACGAAAAACTGCCCATTGCAGCCGCAACTTTATAAGCTCTAGAAACTGATTAAAACAAAAAATACACAAAGCTGAATATCACGTACTGATGACGAATACAACTGAAAATGTTACAAATCGTTCTTCCTCCACGTCCCAGCTGAAGTTTGAATCGGGATTCGTTGATCGAAGTGCTACAAAGTCAAATAGATGGAAAATATAAAGTCACCAGCTAATGTACAGTATTTTGTACGTTCAGTACACTATAACACTATTTTGACTTTCATAATGTATTAATGTAATAATGTATCAATATGTTTTCATTACAAGTCAGCCTGATAACAACGATAAACGCAGAACATTTGTAAAGGGCAATATTTCTAGCCCCTAAGTGCCAATAATCTTATTATACTTAAAAACATCTACTGGCAACGAAACATTGTAACAAAAACATATTAACGAACTAAACCGAAAAAAATCATGTGCCGAATCGACCAGTTCTCTTCAGAAAAACCGAAACATGTAGACAACTGCAACAAGTGCTAAACCCTGCTGTGTGGCTATTTATAGGGTGCGGCAAAAAAATATCCCCTAGAGTTGTCTGCCATTTTCCGAGCAACTGCTTGGAATTATAGCACAAAATTTTATGCACTTATTACCTGTTTATACCTGCATACATGGACTAAGCGACATTTGATATGTTTTTGTTTTTGCAAAGTTACCGAATTTTTTTGTAAGACGGCGTAGTGATTTTGCACGTTCAACATTTTAGTGCTGTAACGAGTTACGCAAATTGAAAAAAACTGGGTGCATCTTGTTGCTTGTGACGTCACTTAGAAGGCTGAAAAGCCTATTATTTTAATTTGCTATCGTATGCATTGACAATGTCTCACTAAAACTGAAATCCGTCGCTATCTCCAGCAAGCACTGCAAGTGATCTGAGACAACTTGCCATCAACAAAGTTGTTAAAAACTTTACTAAGAGAATAAATGCATGTGTGAAAGCCGGTGATGGACATGTCAAGTTCTCAAAGTCACTGCCAAATTGTTTGTTATGTTGTTCGAATAATAATGTGTTTGTACGCGGCGCAAACACGGTGCGCCGTTCATTCTACACACATTCCGTTGCTTGTAAACGTGAGAAATGACGATGTGGTTACGCGAAAAATCCAGAAATTTTGCATAGCTGAAGATAATAACATGTTTTTTGGCACTTTTCACTAGACTATAAACATGTAACAGCTGTGTGAAATTTGGCGAAAAAAATTCCGAGCAGTTGCTCAGAAACTGGCAAACAACTTCGGAGAATACTTTTTTATGATCTTGGCCTAGTGACAACATAATATATGGCATCCACCTAGCTAAAAGAAGTTGTTCACTGCAATTCACAACCCCAACCCTAACCCTGACCTTATTGACAGTGTATCCAGCACACCAGAGATTTCTCGAAATGATAGTGCGCTATATAAATGTTCACTTATTATTATTATTATTATTATTATTATTATTATTAACTAAAAACTGGCACACCGGCTATTCCTGCCCTGAAGAACATTTGCATCAATTCTGGTTTTTTATGCCTTTTTGTTTTTAATTTACCACCCTGTACAGGACAGAGGGACAAACAGACAGGCGAGACCTGTAATACAGCCTATTAAGACAACCGCATATAAAATTACCTGGTACCAGAAAATAAATGGTACACGTGAGTTCCAAATGTGATCAGTAATGGCAAATTACAAATCAAGACAGTTCTGAGCAATGGAGATAATTCAAACCTGAAATGCGAATAACGTCAACAATAATCCAGATGAAATTGGCCAATATAACGATATCTGCAACCAAACAAGTACTCCTCAGCCAATACAGAGCTTTGAAATAAATCCAAAAACTAGATTAAACGCTATAATTATTGAATCACTAGAGCATTAAACAGAGATTGATTTAACAATATGCGCTATATAAATTTACATTTTGCTTACTTACTAACCATGCCACACACCACGAAGTTATTTAGAAATGGCATCATGTTAAAAAGAGGTCAAGGGCCAGTAGCTGCAAAACCCCAATATTTTAACCTGTCAAAAAATTTTTCTTCTTGTTAGAAAAATTTTGTTCAAAAATGCAAATTCTGTACTTAAAAATTTCCAACTTTGAAGGATACAGAAGTAAAATAAACAAAATTCATTTTCATAAATATTCTGCTGCAACATTAGTGACAGTTCACACAGCAAAAATCATAGCAAAATGTTTTAGAATTCTAAAACTGAACATCATATATTACTTGCATGAGCAAAAATGCTGTAGTATTGCAGTAAATACGATGCAGCTATATGTATAATAAAAACCAATTTAGCTTGATAAATGCCACTTACAGATAAAGAAATGAAACCATTTGGATGATACAACTCTGCATAAGTCTGCACACATAAACGAGACAGTAATCAACCAAAGCCGTAGAAATAAATCCGCATAAAGAAGTAGCAATGATCTCAAACCATGTGCACGATAAAACAAATAAAGGCTAAAAACTATGTCCGCACCAGCTAAGTGTCAACATTGTCCACTATAACAATACGCTGCACTGTGCAAACTCTGACCTTTTCAACTAAAATTAGGCTCACACCAATTTTCTGCACCTTTTGTTTCCGACTCAAGAAAAACTGCATAAAACAGATGGACAAACAGACAAGCAGCAACATCTGTAATGTATGTCTTAAGCTGACTGCACAATAAAGTGAGGTAAAGGTACAAGTAAAGCCCAGCTAACGCAAAGGGGAACGTGCAACAGCGGTGCATGTTTTAAAGCCCAGTAAAACAAAACCTAAGTTCACCCACCCTAGCAATGCTGTTTCTTTTACAGTCGCCAGAAAGCGCCAGACGACCGGCAGCTAATTATCTATAGTGCTTAAGTAAGTAAGTAAATTTAATTTATAAAGCGCACAATGTCAGCGAGAAACTCACTGAATCTGAGGCGCTGAGGTAAGGAGTGAGGCGGGCCACTAAAGATGGCTAGACGTTGTAGTCGCCAAAGGGCAAAACCTGTCTCGCTCAGCCAACGCCGTATCAGCTAAAAATCGCAAATTTTTCCCACCCACCCCCCTCTCATTTAACACCCTCGTTCGAGTTAACCCCTTTCGAATTTATGGAAAAGCTTTACTGATACTGAAACTAGTCTTCCAGGCAGCTGATGGTGAAGATTTGGTGATTCTAGCTTGCATCATCTTTGACTGATCCACCCGTGTGACAGATAGACAGACGGACAGAATTGCGACGGCTTACATGCTACAGCAGTTGATACTGTTGCTTGTAAAACTCCCGTAGTCAACAGCGCTGTCTCACAGCTCTGTGTCTGTAGGGTGGTGCTCATCTCCGTTTCAAGGCCCTGAGCCGACAGTAAGCCGCAGCTCAGTTACATGGGCGGTAGGTCAGACCTCTCCCATGTACTGCCGTTACCTTCCCAGCGGTGAAACCGGTACCAAATTATACTGCTTGGTTACAGAGGCACATGTGTGTGAACAACTTGCCCAAGGTCGTTACCTGGCAGTGCAATGGGTTGGAATCGAACCGAGGACCTCTGGGTCACCAGTTCGACATGCTACCATTACACCACCAAGCCACACTAAGGTAAAAGCTTACAACTTGCAGAACGTTAGATATGAGCTTACCGCTGGGTATTTCCCAGAACTGTATAACAACTCATTTGTCTGATGTTTATACCTGGCTGCAGTTCCAGATTGGTAATGACGATATTTAATATTCATGTCATGCTTGTGATAAAAATAAACATAAAAAGTAGATGAATGAAAACACGTTTATTATTCTGGCAGGATTAAAACATGCTGTCCCAAATGTCCCAACTTGATTTTGTCAGAACTTCGTCAAATCTTCACCAAATCTGATAATTTTTGGCACACAGATGGTCGAGACGATAGAATTATATGAGGTATACTCACTGTCCACCTCACCTGATTTATGTCAATGCACTACCGTGTAAAACGCAGATGTCCAAATTGTTGCATAATGCTGAGTTGTTATGCCCGCAAAAGTTCTATCACCTTAACTAAGCACATAATAAACTAGAATGTGATTTATTTAGCAGAATTATAAGTTTGTGTGACAACTTGATTCCAAGTTATCAGAATTTATGTCCAAAGTGTACACAATGGCTTAGACGTGACACTGCAGCTGATAGCAACATTAACGATCAGCTGATCAAACTCCACAACACTCATTAATGGATAACGCATGTTCTGAGCTCATCAGTCATCTATTTTGTTGTCTGTTATTTTTCGTTTAAGATATTCGATACCACAAAATTACAAAATCACATGGCGCCCTCTGTCGAACTGATAATGAAAAAGTGAGCAATCTGATAGTGATAATCTCCACTTAATGTAGTAATTTGGAACATCTGTATTTTACATGGTAGTCTGTTGACATAAATAAGGCGAGGTGGAAAATGAGCGTACATCACATAATTCCATCATCTTGGCCATCCGTGTGGCAAAAATTAGCAACTTTGATGAAGATTTAATGAAGTTCTGACAAAAACAAATTTAAACATTTTTTTCGACCACCCTGCATGTGACAAAACAACTTACTGGAGCATATGCGAGGCAATGGCAATGGTAACCTTTCTGACCAATGCTCGTATGAAACTTGCTATAAATACAAAACAATTGATTTCACTGATACTTTATGTACGTATTATAATTCACACTTTAAAAACTAATTCAATTCAATCTTATTCAAGTCATCAATAAACAATTTAGAAAAAAGACAATTTTAAGATCTGATTTTCTACGGTCACCACACATCCAGCTCTGCCAAGTCTCAACACATCTCGAGTGAGTCTGACACATTTTCAGTCAACCCACACTTTTCCGCCCATCTAAACTTTATCTCACATATTTTCTTTATTTTTCAGTATATTACACACAGTTTTGTATGACAGTAGTGGTCAATATGAAATAATCTGCATAAATTACTATTACTACCTCGAAGCGACAAAAATTGTTTTCATCAGGTGCAATTTCTGAGCTAAAAATGCACAAAAAAGTTTCGGTTGCTAGGGCTACGTCTCAGACCACGCTGGAGAGCTTAAAGCTCTTTGAAATTTTGGGAGAAAAAAGGGAAGGGGCCAAAAACTAAAGGAAAAACGGAGTGGTGGCGGATAAGAGAAAAAAGAAAAAATAAGAAAGAAAAAATTATGTACGGGAAAAGGAAGAAAGGAGATTGGGGAGGGGACAGCAAAGATGGACTCGATCTCACGCAGTTTAATTTTTGGACTAGCCCTAAAACTTCCAACTGCTTGACAATGCAGTATTAACACGCAAACATGGCATTTATTACAATATGTAACAAACAGCATTAAAACACAAGTTGCAGAGGTTAAAATTCAAGAATTAACAGAAATAATGACAGTATCAACACAGTAATGCAGCATTTAAATAAGCAGGCAATTTTTTAACATGTCAAATCCACTCTGCGTTCTAATAAGAAAAAAGTAGAAATGTTTAAGATGGCATCAGAAAGTAGACAGTGTGTGCTGGCTTTAAGGCAGTTTGGATGGAAGTAGATAGACCAGCATATTTCCAATTGCACATCCTCCACCTTCGCAATGATAGACAATTGAAAAATAACCACAAATAAATAGTACAAAAAAGCTAGGTGGTTCAATACCTTCCATTTAAGTGATATAACATCATAAACGGATGCAAATTCGTCTTCTGACAGACTTCCAGTTCTGCTGATGTTGAGCAGCTTAAATATTAAATACACGTCTCGGCGACCTGCAGCAAAGAATAGTTACTAAATAAAATGTAAACACTACTCGCTATAGCGCTACTTACACACGTCAGACTCAAAACCAGAAATGCTTTACAATCTCCGGACAAGTGGCAGCTGATTGGCGTAAGCTAATGATACCACAGCGCACTATGCGGTCATCCATTGCCCGCACCAGCGAACAACTGGGCCTGCGGTTTGCAGCTAGCAGACATACAACTGCCCCAATCAGCCACATTAGGCCTTCATCCCGCAGCCTGTAAGCTTACTCATTTACAATCCCACTGAAGGTAGCAAGCTGAGTTGACCTAAAAAACAAAATGTCAGAGAACAATAAAGATAAAATGAAGTAATATTTACCACATATACAAAAAAAAAAACTAAAACTTACGCAGTCTTGAGCGGAAATACTTCATACATCCCGCAAAATTTTTCACAGAAATAGCATCTGGACTCTGAAAAAACACAAAATGCCACACGATTAGGGAAATAAATACAGATGAGAAAAAAATGTAAGAAAAATATCACTTGCTAAACAAGAATATTTTTGATAAAAATTACTGGCAAAAAGGGTCACTTATACAAAAAAACTTTCCTACTTAACTATACAAAAAAAGCCCTGCTAATGCAATCGGGAACATGCAACAGCAGTGCATGTTTAAAAACCCAGTAAAACAAGATCTAAGTCAGGCACCAGAGGACACCAGACAACCGGCGGCTAAATTATCTATAATGCTTTACTTGTACTCACCAGAGGGAGCAACCTGACTCGCTCAGCCAATGCCATATCAGCTGAAAATCACAAATTTTTCCTACTCCCCTCTCATTTAGCACCCTCATTTGGAGTGACCCCTTTCGAATTTATGGAAAAACTTTACGGTTCCTGAAACTAGAGTCTTCCAGGCAGTCAACGGTGAAGATTTGGTGATCCTAGCTTGCACCATTTTTGACTGATCCACCCATGTGATGGACAGACGAACAGACAGACAGATAGAATTGCAATGGCTAAGACATGCTACAGCAGTAGCTGCTGTTGCGTGTAAAAATGACTCAGCATTGTATAACTAATTATACACGCCATTACCAAGTAACTATAACAATGTTGGGGGACGGCTTACATTGTCTAAAAGTAGATATTCTAAAAACAAATACTGCACCATATGTGCCACCAAAAACTATGCGTAAATAAGCAAACAATATGTGATGACAGTTATGGGAAACCAAGCCACTATAAAAACAATAAATGCTCCAGAAATGCTTGCTAACAAGAAGTAGACTAGCAGATGTTTCCAATCGCAACTTTTGATCATGCCTGTTCGTAACAGGGAAAATAAGAACTTCATTTAAGAAGATTTCTATAAACTGGTCAATTGTGGGATACCTGACTTGTGACTAGAAGCTTGAAAGCCGAGCGAGAAGCCTGGCGTTGATGCATCAGCAACTTGCGTAACTTTTCCTTTTCCATTGTTAGAAATGCACTGTAGATCACTGCAAGGAACTGCACACGCACACACACAACAGAGCATACAGCACAGGTGACTAATGTTTACGTTAACGCCACGGCTCCTGCTGTAATAACGAAAAAAAATCAATCACTTTCGAAGACTAAATGTTGACACTGGTTTATATTGTTACGTTGTGCAACCTGTTGCCAACTGTAAAACTGCATGCAACCAAGATGAAGCCACTTGAATATACTGCCAACATATTCAGTGTTCGGCAGGTTTCTTTGCTTCGAAAGTTGCGTGATTCATGCAACGTGTGACCTGTCGGTTTACGCTGCTGAATTTACTGAAAAACTTCCACGACGTTTGTGGACCTAGAAACTCAAATTCGAGGACTTTCAAAAACCAGTCCTCTGTTTTCAAGAACTTTCAAAACCTAGAATTTAGAGAAAAAAATTCCAGGACTTTCGAAGCAGTGTAGGACTGGGAAATATGTAACGTGTAATTGATGAGGAATGTAGCATCACCCCAGGGTGTCCACATGACAAGGCTTGTCTTCAAGGTCAGCAGGCGGAGTGCTGTCCCCATGAAGTTGATCAAGCCATCTTTTCCTAGCGTGGTCTGAACGACGTCTCCAGCTACGGTCGGGAGGAAGGGGGCGACCAAGAGTCCTGTCGACATGGCATTGCCTGATGGGTGAGCAAGTGAGTAGGGTTCAACGTCCCGCCCAACGCAGTATAGGTCATTTCGAAAACGATCTTTCCAGGCAGTGCACATGTAGATAGTAATAAAACAGCAAGTTTAACATTTACAGAAACACTTAATGTGAAACACTAAACACAGAAATGACCTAAACCTGAAGCCTGCCGAGATCGAGTATCCTCGGTGAGCCTGATTATGTGCCCGAGCGAATGAGTTACGACATTAGATGATGGACTCAAAACCGCAGAACACTAAGTTCAAAATCAACTATGATGTGCTATAGTCTCTATTATCAGACAGATGGTGAACAGTTTATTTATTTTTTAAGACCATAAAGCCACAGTTAACATGAATGTGTAAAACAAATAACACTCTAATTGCACTGACAAACATTCTACGGAAAAGCTGATTTACTTGTCCTCCAGTGCTTTGCGCACTGCTCCATTAGTCAGAAAACTAAAAAAACACCACAATATCCCAATATTTTGACCAATTTACAAAAAAAAAAATTATTTCACCAGCACATCCAGCAAAGGAAAAAATATGCAAAAACGTATGCATTGAAGATGCCGCAGTTGCCACTGCCTAGCAAGTGCAGTAACTTCCAAAATATTAACAAGTTCGATAGGTTAATGAAGGCAAATTAATAAATAATTACAAGTTTCATGAAAAGGAAGATCTGAAGACTGATATAGACAATGAAGAAGACTGCAGACCATGGATTGTTCTCATAAGCCGGCATCATCACATCAGGATAGCTACTCACAGCACACCAATAAACTCAACAGCATAATAAATGTCAGATGTCTGGCTTTTTCACCCTTTGTCGTTTTGCCCCCTAGCTGATTCACCCACTGGCTTTTTGCCCCCTAACTGATTTTCCCCTCACCCTGAGCGATTCGCTCCTGTTGAGTACAGTACATGGGCCAAGACCAGATTTGGGGGTTATCGAACCTGAGATGGCTCATTTCCGCTTTAGTGCTCCAATCACTTATTATGCCAAAAAAATTTTGTCAGTATAACGTTAATGGAAATGATTTCTAATCAGTTGTGTGACGATACACTGTAGTTTTTGTCTTCCTATAAACTGAAACAAAACAGAAAATATTAGTCTACATTAAACAGATATTATTCAACAGGGGCGAATCATCCAAGAGTGAACACGCCAAGAGGTGAATGACACAGGGGGAAAATTGTCCAAGGTGCAGGTGCAAATCAGCCAAGGGGCAAAAGAGCCAGAGGGTGAATCGACCATGGGGCAAATGATAAAGGAGCAAGAATGCCATCATTCAAATGCCACGGAAATATAACAATAGAAAGAACAAATTCAAAAAAACACAACATTATGCATTTGTTTCCAGCTTTTTTTTCATTAAAGAAAGCTTGCTTTGCTAAATCATTTTATCAAACCATTGGATGCAATGCACAATAAAGATGTTTCAAGCCAACCCACAGTTTCAAAACACTGAAAAGAATTAAGCAAGCCACTTTACGTAAAAACATTCGGAAGCATCGAGTTAAAAATGAAAATATGTAATAGGAACTATATAATGCATTAAGTACATACTTTTTGATAACCTAAAGAAGTGTATAAAGCAACAAAACTGAAATGAACTAAACTAGCTTTGCACTTTTATGATTACAGTTTGCTATAAACAGGTCTTAAGACATATCTTATCACATAATGTATGCACTGCCTTACAACAATCTAAAATAACAATTCTAACGGTTGGTGGCTTGGTGTAACGGTAACACATTTCATTCGATCACCAAAGTTACTCTACGCTGAGGCAGATTAGTACTGTGACAGATGACTGCCTGTTGGCAGGTAAACCATCACGGTATGTAACTAGCCACCTAGGTCAACTCAGCCTTCCATCCCTCAGGGGTAGGTTATATCGAGTACCAGCCTATCTGGCTAGGGTTAAGGCAAGGCACGTTCACCTGTTCCGAGTGGCAAGTAACACTGTGTGATCCCATATGGCAGATGACGCTCTGTAGCTCTGAGATGGGCTTCCCATTAAGTTATGTCACCCCCTTGAACCTTTAACCTTTAATGTACACATCTACTATCTAATTAAACAAAAGCAAAAAAAATTACAAAGAAAGAAAAAGACTACAGAAACAAAAACTCACTTGGCTGACGTCAATAAGACAAAGAGGCTGACGAAGCTATTTAGGAAATTCTTGAAATACTGCAAAGTACACATAAATTCAACCAAATTGTCAACACACATTACAATAGGCTGGAATATGTGTAATTTTTAAGATTCAAAGCACCTTAGAAAGTTAATCACGAAACACCAAATATGAATAACTGCAGAGAAAAAAATTATCAATAAAATGTTACAATGTATAAAACCTACAGCTTCAGTGTTTGCATCTAGCAATTTAATTAATATGACAGTTAGTAACAGAAATTGATACAAGCATGGCTGCATCAAACATGATTTCACAGCAGTTCACAAGATACGGAGTAAATAAGCACACTTACTTCGCTATCCACATGCGAAAATAAGTAAAATCCTGCAACGGAAAAAATCCACTTATTCATCAGTAATAAGTAAGTAAGTTTGTATGCAAATAAATTTATACACAGCACAATTCACTGTTTTAATATTGACAATTGGGAAAGTTTCTAAACAGTAAAAAGTCCTTCAACAAGTTTCCATAAGCTGTTTTTCATAAAAAGGTGAATAAAATAAAAAACAAAACAACTGATAAGTGTAATAGTCATAGTAAATTAATCTGTACCTAAAAACCAACTAAAAATGACTGGCATCATGTAGCAAACAGAATAAATATAACTTAAGTATAATACAACAAAAAAAACACAAAAGTCACTTCAGCAGCCAGCAGAATGTCTATTAATAGCAAAAGTAGCAGAAACAAACTTGAATAATTATTATCAACAGTCTCACGAAGCCAAACTTAGCTTCATTGGCTGCTTCAGATCTCAGCCTCAATAGCATTAAGTGTACCATTTTTAAACGTCAAAACAACACTCAACTAGACGGTGGTTAAACGTAAAGTCCAGTACTTGCTATAGCGTTTCTTACATACGACGGACTCAAGGCCAAAAGCGCTTTACAATCTTGGAAGTGGCAGCTGACTGGCATGAGCTAATAATACTGCAATGCACTATGTGGCCATCCATTGCCCGCCTAAGTGAACAATTGGACCTGCGGTTTGCAGCTAGCAGACATACCACCGCCCCAATCAGCCACACTAGGCCTTCACCCCCGTAGCAAGTAAGCTACTAGTCATTTCCTGTCCCACGAAGAGTAGGAGGCTGAGTTGGCCTGAGCACACAGTAAGGTAGCAACTTGCTCACGGTTGCGTGCAAATGACCGGCAGTGAGGATCAAATTGCAACTTGATAGTTACGAGTCGACACCAACCACTATAGAACACTTGCACCTACACAGGCAGGTAAATGTGAACAACTTGCCCAAGGTTGTTACTTGGCAGTGCATTGGCTGGGCATTGAACCGTGGACCTTTCGGTCTCGTATCCAACGCTCTAATCACTGAGCCACAGAAGATATCACCCCACCTTGACCCTTAATCTTTTGACCCCAAAATTTGACGCATCCATCCCTACCATAAAGGCCATTGATGCTGAAAGTTTGGTCAAATTCCGTCAACAAATACCGAAGATATCTCGCTAACAATGTTTGATTGAGACTCACGCACACACGGACAGACACTCTGGAAACATAATGCCTCTGGCCACTATATTGGAAGAAATATAAAAACTACACAGGACACTAATAACAGGACACAAAATAATACCAACACAAGTATCTCACTGGAATAAGTACTTTCAAGCATTACATAGGCAGTACTGGTTAACTATTAAGCAAAGCTATATGCACCACAATGTAACTCGTAGAATATAATATTAAAGGTCCATGGACACTAAAATTAACATAATATATATATATATATACATTTCATCCATTTTTCCAATATTGCATAATCTTCTGATATTTTTGACAGTAATATCAGCACCCAGTGTTTTGTCAACACGGAGTAACTTACATTTAAAGTTGACGATTTACAGACATGATCTAAAAAACGCGAAGCCATTTTGACTAGGCTGCACAACCGATGACGTCATCAGCGCGGCCCATCAACATCACAAATATTAACGGCCTAGTCTTACATAACGATGACACTGGCTAGGCCATTAATATTCATGACGTTTATGGGCTAGACTGATGACATCATCAATTGTGCGGCCTTGATTTTTTTGGCATAACGTAATGTTAAGCCACATTTTCGTCACAATCAGGCATCAATTTTGTATATTTAAAAAGCTTAAACCAACATATTATATATGCAAAGTGGAATGTCTAATTAAAAGCTACATAAATTGCATGAGTGAGTTTGACCATAACTATGGACCTTTAAAGAATGCAGGTCTCAGCATACATACCAAGGATTGCAAAAAGCAGAATGAAAAACAGCAGTAAACAAAGCATGTCAATGATGGGTGATAGCGACTGCATAATCTGACGAATAAACCTTCATATTAGATCACACACACACACATAAACTAATCAATGCTATCCTATATAAAAACAATGTGCATTTGTAAGATTGTTTAAAAACAATAAGTATGGGAATGTTCCTCCGCTTCACCACTCCCTTCCCTTTCTTATCCTTCCCCCCCAAACCGATATTCCTTCAGCTAACCACTGCTGCAACTAAAATAGCAAAATAACTGGAAAAAAGTGCTAGTTAATTGTATTGTAACTTTATTATATATACAGTATACGCTGCGTCCCAAAATTAGCAGCCCCCGTGCTTTAAACATGCTTAATTCAGTTTGTTGTTCATGGATTTCAACAAAATATCATACACTGCACTGTCTTAAGTGTGTGTATTTACCATCGTACTCCACGGCAGTAATGGACGTCAAGAAGAAAGATTGGTCTGAACGCTCGAGTGACTCTGATGTGAGATTCTTGACGTGCTATCACTACCATAATGTCTGTAACTTACTGCAAGTGTTCAGTGTGACATCACTATGACGTCAGAGTTTGTTTACATTACAGCTACATTGTAATTTGTTATTGACAAAGCGATCAAGCAGCAGCGTACATTAAGATTAAGAGCTTGCATCAAGGCCAAAGGTAGCCATTTTGAGCACAAACTTTAAAGACTAGTTTAGAATGACTGTCTCTATGAATGTCTCAAATTTTATTTATTTAAAATCTGTTATGTATTAACGATTTTACACTAACTTATCTGTAGAGGAGCCACTAATTTTGAGACACGGTGTATGTGACTGCAACTAGAAACAGAAAAATTCAAAAATAGCAACAGCAAATGGAAGTAAAACTGAAAAAATCACAACGAAAATGACAACCAACTTGCAGTCAGAACAAACGCTGTGAGCTGCCATCGTACAGTCAGAAAGCCAAAAGCAAGTGGATGGCATGCACGATGGCATAAAAGACCACAAAGCCGATGGTATATGCAGAGATAAAACCTCTCTGATATGGTAATTCAGCGCACGTGGGTGACGGCTGCAGGCAGCAACTTTGCATCCAGAATTGCAGCCAAGCCGCTGCAGATGGAGACATGGTCATTATTGACAGTGTATATGAACTCGTCACTGCCCTATCTAACAGTAGCATTACCGACTGCCTACGATGTACAGTTTAGCCACAATACATCGAGTGTGTGTATTTACCGTCGTACTCCACGGCAGTAGTGGATGTCGAGAAGAAAGATTGGTCTGAACGCTCGAGTGACTCTGATGTGAGATTCTTGACGTGCCATCACTGCGACAGCTTCCACAAACATCACCACTAGAACGACCGCCTGTCACATATACAAATACACAGGGTGAGACAAAAAATGTGGCACTATACTTCTGTCCATATCTTCACCAATTATGAACTGATTTTCAAAATTCTTTCACTTTCACACTCTGCAGAAAATTTGCAACAATATGATTATTATATATTCCACCACATCATAAATGCATCCCTACACTACCTTGTGAAATATAAATATAAAATGTTAACAACAAACAAACATTTTGGTGAATGAAAAAAACTTCAGACCAACAGTGCGGTGAATGATCTGTATGACACTAGGCTGTGTGGGTCAAACGCAGTCATTCACTGCAATGTTGGTTATTGGTCAGGATAAGGTGAAAGCCTGGTGTGGTCAATTTGGGTATGTCTGCTAGCTGCAAACCGTGGGTCCCACAGTTCGCTGATGTGAGCAACGGATGACCATATAGTGTGCTGTGGTATCATTAGCTCATGCCAATCAGCTACCAATACTGAGACCGTAAAGTACTTCTGATCACGTAAGCAGCACTATATCAAGTACCAGACTTTATCTTTTACCTTTAGAACAACATAAGCATATACGTAAACATATGTGAAAAATTTATTTCACTGCAGTGGCAGCAACACAGGGACACTGCAGTGGAAAAGTGTTCTGGATCCTAAATTCATGGTCCCCACTCTTTTACTGACAAAAAAATTCAGGACTCTTCCAGAACTTTCCAGGATCCCCAAATGAAAAATTTTCCAGGACCTTTTCGCAACCCACAAATGTTTAAATATAACGAAAAAACGTCATTTACTTACAATATTCAGAGTAGCAAAGTTTCCATTTGAGACTACGAAAAAATGCGTAATTTTCAGGGATATTTTTCCATGACTTCCTAAGACCTTGAGCTTTAATTTCCAGGACTTTCCAGGACCAAAGTAATTTTCCAAGTCTTTCCAGGTCCTGGCATTTTCAAGAAAAAAATCCAGGATTTTCCAATAAGCATGAAAACCCCATAAACTAAACATACGTCTGAGAAAATAAAGAGCACGTACCTTGATCATAGTTCGAACGTGGCGAACAAACATGCGTATTCCCAGCCACTTTACTTTCATGGCCAACTCACCAGCAATGCAAAGCAAAGCCAGAATCTCCAGAGAACCATGAATCTGTCAGATACATAAACTACAGTAACTAGATGACAATTGCAGTTGTATCTTGTTTACAAAAGTTAATTTACTTCTTATTCAAAACTTTGATGCTTTTCATTAAGTGACAGAAAAGCACCTGGTCTTATAAAATACGAAGAAAGAAGACTGAAGACGTCCTAATCATTGATGCAAATGTTTGACTCTAGCAATGCAATTGACTTAGATTCATATCCTCATCCCTCAGTACTTGAACTTGGAGTTGGACTCTATAACCCAAAGACTGAGACCCGCTAAACTCAAACTCAGCACGGTATGACTTGAAAGTAATTATGCCATACTCATTTTTTGTATTTTAGTTGATTATTTTGCAAAAGTAGTATCAACAGACAAATGTTATCTAATTTCTAATGTTCTACCGTGTTGTTGTTTCTAACCACATGCTGAGATTGTGAACACCAAATCTGGTGAACGTCCTATCTTGCTAAACTCAAAACCAGTACCCAATGACTCAAACTAAATGGACTCAATTATGGTACATCCCTGGTTATGATATGTATTGTACATCAGCTAAGTTAGCTGTAACTGCCAACTCAATATAAGTCATTATTGCTGATAAGCACAATAACACTGACAGCATCTGCCAGTATCTGGCACATCTTAAAAGGCTCTTTTTCGAAAATTTGAACGTTTCCTATTAGAACACAGCACAGATTAACTTTGGCAACAATGGCAAGTTCAACAGCAATCAAAATCAGCAGCATTATGAGAGTAATTCACACAGTTGGTACAAATTTTAGCTTTAAACAACGCAAAGTAAATCGAACCAATATAGGAACTGTCGTAGCTGAAACAGATGGCGGTTCAAGGAATGCCAGCGCTAACAGCAGAAGAGCAGCTCCAAGTGACAACAGGTAGAATATGGTGCTGTGTGCAATCATATATGCAGGAATGTCCACCTGTAGACACAGCTTATAGTTGTCAGTAAGTGAAATAAACTAACTGTTGGTGTACAACCTTTATGAGCTGTGGGCCACACAACATGGACTGCAGTCATTGTTAGCCAGACCAATGCAAGATGAGCGGTTATATTAACTAGCAAAGTTCCCATCCTACGAACAGGTACACTCTAATGTTACCCAGCATGTCAAACGCCTCCCCATCAGGCTGTCCATGGCAGGAAGTGGAAGGCAAAATGGGGTGGACGTACCTAAGGCCCAAAGACTCAAAAGCCACGGTTGGAGTCTGAAGGCACCAGAGGGGTATGACAGATAAGCAGACAAACAAACTTTCCTCGCAGATGACAAAAATTGGCAGACATAAAATTACATTAAAAATTATTACATATTACATGTATTTTGTTATATAATTTACGAAAGTCGGTAGTGCATTCCACCTTAATTGGAGGTTTGCAACTCTTACAATAAGTGCAGATACAGATGCGGCAAAAAGGCATCAGCTAATTATCAGCTGGCCAAAAATCATCACCCAACGATTGATTATTGGCAGATTTCTAAAAAATGCACCCACTACAAATCTTGACTTGACAAAGTGAGCATAACATAAGCTCCATTCCAGCTATAGATGAAAGTGCTATTAAAGTTAATTCTACAGAAAATGAATTCCAAATAGAAACCTGTTGGCTCGGATGAGTGGAGAACTTGTCGTTGTTCTCTCCCTCCTGTAGATAAATTGCTGCTTCTCTGTAGTTGAGATCCCACCGCTGCTGTTGGGCAAGCAGGCGAGCATTATCACCAATGTCCGTGACAACCACGTCGTTCACAACAACATAGTTGCCTGCCTCGTTTACTGTGTCATGCTCCGACGCTACAATATCACAGAATAACAACTGCAACTACAGCTGTACCGAATATTTTATTTATATTCTATTCAGTCAATAATAAGCCAAATAATGTATTCATATTGCTCGTACATTTAGCCTCAAATACAGTCACTGTCAGCCCAGCAGTCTCGACAGCTTAATGCCCAAGCATGATGCTTTATGGCGTTTCCACAACCATTTACACTGCTCACTGTCAAGAGTCTGTCATGAATCACTGCCATGTTTCGCTAGCGTCAGTAATCTTTGCTAGTATCGTTCATTCATCATGGACATAACATGGCCAATTTGGGAAATTTTCACCATGTGTGAGTAATGAAACGATAGCAGTGTGCAGTGTGTTTACAAGTAATTTGAGCAAAGCTCATGAGACGCGCGACAGCCTTAGCAGTTCCTATTCGCAGGTTGTCATGATTAAACTCTATCCATTTTGACACAATTCACTCTTGAAATCTACGCCGCAGCCACAAATTGCAAAAAACACTAAAACCCCTATTTTAGAAATTCGAGGTCATTCAAGGTCATCGATGTTTACACCAATAAAAAAGCTTGTCACTATATTGCTTGTTATGATAAGCAGCATGTCTCTGCCAATCTGCAACCGTTTTCAAGCTACACGAGCCAATATCAGTAAAATAACTACTTGTAGATTCTTAAAAATGTACTTTCTATGCTAAAAAAATGTCATGCGCAAAATGTCCAGATATATCTCCAGCCATTTCGGCGCATTTTAGTGTTGAAATGTGCGTAGCATCCAAATATTGCGAAAAATTCACTAAAAACCCCTTTTGGGAAGGTTCAAGGTCATTCATAGTCATCGATGTTGATAATTTTAAAAAGCCTGTCACCAGTGCTTGTTATAATAAGCAGCATGTCTGTGCCTATCTGCAACCGTGTTCACGCTACACGTGATAGTTGCGGTAAAATAACCACTTTTTAAGGGAGTAGCTGTCTTTGACGCCCGCCTGCACCGGCCTCCTTGAACCTATGGGGTCGGGACTTGAACTGCTAAAATCTACGTTGAATGCTGAAAATTTCATATGCAGGTTGTCTTGGTCTATCTCCAGCCATTTAGTCCCAATTCAGTGTTGAAATCAAAAAAATTGCGAAAAATTCACTAAAAACCTCTCTTTGAGGGGTTCAAGGTCATCGATTTCATGAATCCAAAAAGCCTGTCACCAGTGCTTGTTATGATAAGCAGCATGTATGTACCTATCTGCAACAGTTTCACATTATTCGAGCCAATAACGGCAAAATGACGTCTTTTTAGGGGGGTACCCCTCTTTGACGCCCTTGTTCGAGGGGAACCCCTGCACCCAGTGGCACAAAATTTTGTCACAACAAACTAGAGACCTTGGGACAACCCACAGTGAAGATTTCGTGATCCTAGCTTGCACCATTTTGATACAGCTCAAGAGTGTGACAGACAGACGGACAGACGGACGAACAGACAGACGCCCAGACGATGGCTAAGACGCGCGAAGCATTCTGCTGTCGAGCATAAAAATTGCATCAATTATTTGTATTCTATTCGTATTTGGCCAAATAATATAATAAATTGCTCTTATTCTGCTGAGTAAAGGATTTGAAAAATGTGTGGGCGGGGGCAGCTCGTACCAAAATATACTACTCCCATTTTATGCCCCAATTTTTAAAAATTTTTATTACAGCCTATGGGAACTCGGCCCCCGTAAAAGATAACTGTGTGCTGTTTTTACCTACCCTTCTATTTTCGGGTCCAGATTATCCAATGGTGTCATTTAAATTTCTCCCCTGGCAACTTTGGTGATATTCAGTTGGACACTAAACCAAGAAAAACCTTTAAAAACCATAAAACCTAATATCTACAAATTTTCTTCAGATAAACTTACGTTTTTAACAGCCCTGGCCATGATTAAATCAGTGGCGGATCTAGAATTTTGGAATAGGGGCAGAAAAGGAGGAGGTGGAGTCTGGGAAAGATCCATAGCTTATCCCCAGAAAACTTGCCAAAATTTTATGCATAAATAATGCATTTTGTGCAAAATTTATACTTGTTTTTCAGATGCATCCAGTCAATTGGGGGCAGGGGGCGGCCGCCTCCTCTCTGAGTCGGTGCAGTCTCATTTCGCCTAATCGCTCCCCCAGTTGGGTCCATTGCAGAGCCCCAACCGAAATGGAACTAGGGTTAGGGTTAGGGTTAGTGTAAGTATACAACGTGAAAATGAGATTAGGCGAAATGCAATTAGACGAAATGCTACCCAACCCTCTGAGTCAGCCACTGATAAAAGACTTAAAAACAAAATCAGCCGTATTTTCAGCCGAAAATTTTGTCAGCCGAAACTCAGCCAGAAAAATTCGGCTAGCCGGATCTCTGTCGAAAAAAATGAGTCAGCCAGAGTTTGGCCGTAAAAAAATTCGGCTCCAAGGTCTACAATATACCAAAACCTAACCCTAACATGCCAGTTAGAAAAAGCTTCGATGATGCACAGATAATATTTCATGGTCAGTGCTAGCGGTAGATCGGCGATCTCGCACTACAGGGCAGAAAATTACTAGCGGTAGATCGCCATTTACCTAATTACATTTATCTCGTTGTTAATGTAAGAATGCAGCCACATTTCTTCTTCACTGCATTGCTAAGACTGGTTAGAAC
>Ga0209367_1004262_pt1 | contig 19682 bp, 14 predicted proteins | sample WorMetLIZISLAND2_FD_187412 | JGI IMG/M metagenome (GOLD analysis project Ga0209367, IMG submission 187412) | Marine gutless worms symbiont microbial communities from Max Planck institute for Marine Microbiology, Germany - Olavius geniculatus... ...
CAGCCGCACGGCCACCACGTGCAGCCTGCAGACACAGGCTAACGCAGCGGCCGGCTAGGCAGCCCCAGTCAGCTGTACTAAGGTCACCACCTTCCATAACCCATATAAATGAGTTACTGCTCATTTTACCGTCCCACGGAGGGTAGAAGGCTGAGTTGACCTAGCTGGCAGGCTTCGCACCGAGATGGTTTACCTGTCCGTAGGCAGTCACCCATCGCAGTACTAACCGGGCCCGGCGTAGAGTAATTTCGTTTCAGCCGAAACGCGTTACAAACTACGCCACGCCACCAATCACCATCATAACATTTAGCTTATGCTGGTATTGGACCGGACCTGAAGCGATGCAATCATCTAACGTCAACAACCCGGCCATAGATGTTAAAAACACCAATTTGCCAATAAAAAACATAAAAAACATGTTTTTTCACTTTTATAAAAAAACATGCAAAAACATACGTAGACAGTAAAACATTAAACTACATTTGGCAGAAATTAGCACAATAACATGTTAAAAACAAAAATTTACCACATTCGTCAAGAGTAAAGACCGACATGGACTAAATGTTATTATGTAACGATGATTATGGTACAGATCGAAAACAGGGTTAAACGCAATTTTGTACCTTCATGTTTTAATCAGAACAAAAATGCAACATGAAAAATATAACAAAACATTTGTAAAAAATAAAACAGTAAAAAAACTATTTTTAAACAAACATAAAACATGTTTTTTTAAACTTTTATAAAAAAGCATTAAAAATGTTTTTTTTACATCTATGGACTCGGCAAATCATTTAAACCACAGGATCAGCTCGCCCGCGTACTGTTTTCACAACTTATCTGTAGTCATGCTAGAGCTGTCACAATTGACGCGTTAATTAACTCGTTAACGGTTGATGCGTTAATAAATTAACGCGCGTTGAAAAAATTAACGCACATACGTAAATTTATGTTAATTTACTAAATTTTGTGAAGCACAAGTTGAAATATTCCGTTAAACTGCAGTTATTTGACAATCGAATGAATTCGAGTAACTAAACTGTAGTTTTTGTTCCATCACTACTGTAAATAAATAATTATTTCGATTTTCGATGACATGTTAATAGATTTTTATGCTACCTATGACGTCAGTTATTGTTGATTATACGTTTAAAAATGTGTTTCTAATTTTTACGTGCGACAGCAGAATGCTTCGCACGTCTTTGCCGTCGTCTGGGCATCTGTCCGTCCGTCCGTCTGTCTGTCCGTCCGTCTGTCTGTCACACTCGTGATCTGTATCAAAACAGTGCAAGCCAGGATCACGAAATCTTTACTGTGGGCTGCCCTAAGGTCTCTAGTTTATCGTGACAAAATTTCATCCCACTGGGTGCAGGGGTTCCCCTCAAACGATGGCGTCGAAGAGGGGTACCCCCCTAAAAAAGACGTCATTTTGCCGTTATTGGCTCGAATAATGTGAAAACGGTTGCAGATAGGCACAAACATGCTGCTTATCATAACAAGCACTGGTGACAGTGATGATGGTGATGATGATGATGATGACCTTGAACGACCTTGAACCTCTCAAAAAGAGGTTTTTTGGTGAATTTTTCGCAATTTTTGGATGCAATGCACATTTCAACACTGAATTGCGACGAAATGGCTGGAGATAGACCAAGACAACCTGCATATGAAATTTTCGGCATTCAACGTAGATTTTAGCAGTTTAACTCCCGACCCCCTAGGTTCAAGGAGGCCAGACTAGAAACTACTACATTTTGGTTACTGTATATAACTTAATTTTAGGTGGAGATGACTATGGCGGAGAGACAGGATTTCTGGGCTGCATGAGAAATCTGTACGTTCAGGGCTTTAAAGTAATGCAAGATAAAGTGATGGAAAACGTCGGCGGCGTGATAAATGGATCCTGTGATCTGCAGGACAGGTTTGACAGATTTTTTAATTCGCTTTACCGTAACATTTCTCAGTGTCATTTTAGCTCTTTATTGCTGTATTTTTTCCCATGAGTGGTGCGGATTTATTGAATCTAGTATTAAGCGTGGATCTTTGTGCTTATCAAAAACTGTTTTGGTGATATTGCCATCCATTGCAGTGTTTTAGTATTATCTATTATTGCTATTAGTACCTCTGCCAAAACAGACCTGGATCAGGTGGTTCTGTTTTAAGGTCAGAGGATTTTTGTCAGCTGGGTTACATGAAAAGTTCTGAGAAGATTTCAGTGAATTTCCGTGATTAGATTTTGGTTCTGATTTGGCTTTTGTTGTAAATTCTGAATTGATTCTTTACCGTCAAAATATAGCAGAAAAGTTTTTTTTTATATTTGCCAGGTGACAGAAGCATATTCTTGGTGGAAGTTTGAGATATTTGAGAACTTTTTGTAGTTATTATTTTTAGCTGACCATACTTTAGTAACGGTCGAGCTGTTATCATGGTTGTCGTTCGTCTGTTCGTCTGTCTGTCTGTCTGTCATGCATGTAGTGTAGCTAAATGGTGCAAGATAGGGCCTAGGTTGCTATTGATCATTAATAGGAAGTCACATACTGGCTCTCAAGTGACATAAATTGATGACCTTGAAGGGTCATAACGCACTATGGAATGAAATGTTTCAAGCTATAAGTGGCCATCTCGGAAACAGTGCAAGATAGGGCCAAGGCACTATTAATCGCTAATAGTAAGTGGCATATGCCCTGTCAAATTAGATGGAAATCATTAACCTTGAATGACCTTGAAGTCCGTTGCGCGCTAGTGCAGCTAAATGGTCTAAGATAGAGCCTAGGTTGCTATTGATCATTGATAGGAAGTCGCATATTGGCTTTCAAATAAAGTGAAAATCGTCGACTTTGGATGACCTTGAAGGTCACTGACAAACAGTATGGTCGGCTATCCTAGTGACAGCTGGGCTTGTTGTTATTTATCGCTTTTACTGTTTTGAGCACAGTACAATCATACGTGGTCATTTGTGCATCTCAGGTGTGACCCAAACCCATGTGAACACATGGGAATCTGCTCTCAAGACTTCAACCAATTTCACTGTGACTGTGGTGATACTGGTTACACTGGCGCAGTCTGCCATGTCTGTAAGTCAGAATTTTCCTTCCAGTCATTGCTATTACAATGACGTATTATAATTTATAATACCGTTAAATACGGATGCTGCAGCACTGGCGTATGAGCCCACTCACTTTCTTAAAATAGTGTCAGAAATGCAACAAAGCACTTCATTTTCATGCAAAAAAAACATAAATTTTCTGGGAGGGAGCACAGACCTTTTGCCCATGGGAGGTAACACCCTCTCGATACTCACCAAACAACATAATCAACCAGATTTTAATCCGGATGGTTTAGGGGCCACATGTCAGGTTCGATCAATGTTGATCACGCAATTGGCCGGTGTCGTCGCCGGCTTGAGTGTGATGTTTGACATTTCACAAGGTAGTGTAGCGACACATATGAGGTGTGGTGGGATCTTTGATAATAGTGTTACTACAAATTTTCTCCTGATTCCGACAGTAAAAATATTTCCAAAATCAGTTAATATTTGGTGAAGTTATTGGCATAAGGAAAACTGTGCCAGTTTTTATGGCCGACCCTGTACCTTCTTGCATTTGGCTTGATTTTGATGTGGATTTAGAATAAGGAACTGTATTCCACTATTTTGATCCTTTTTATAATCAGGAATTTGGAGATATCATTAGTTGGGTAACCAAATGGGCACAAAGCTTATAAATCTTTTTAGCATTTATTTCTGTTCTATATTGCATACACTGAGTAATATTTTTCGAAAATGGGGTGATTATACAGTGACTGAAACATGCAGCAGTAATGTTAACAATATTGTATAATGTTACATGTGTCTTTATTTAACAGCAAAGTACATGGTGTCATGCGAAGAGGCAAAAATGCTGAACCCTTTGCTGCCGAATCTAGAAATGATGGTCGACATTGATGATTCCGGGCCACTCGACCCGTTTCCTGTCAACTGTGTTTTCCTGGGTATTTTTCTACAGTTCATATTTTTAGTGATGTAAAATTGAAGCTTCGGTTGTTTTTTTTAGATTTTTATGCTTATTGTTAGTATAGTAAGCTATTTTTTAAATTTTAAAGTAGGATGGAAAGGCATTGATTTTCTTTTCCACAGATATCCAACGATATTTTCTTAATATTTTGGGGGGATGTAACCTCTGGACTCAGTCAATGCGTTTTTTACTCCAAGATTCTCCAAAGTGCGCAGATTTGCACCTAGGGGTAGAACTCCGACCCCTACAACTAAACAGTAACTCCGCAAGCCCCTTTTCTTGACGCACGTGCACTGTCCCATTTTTAGAGCTTTTGCTGACTGGCACTCCGTTGTGTTCACCAGGTGGCGTCGCCATTCTCGGCAGAAGTTTGAGATCTCTGGTCACTAACAGTCGAGCTATTGGCATGATTGTCGTCTGTCCATCCGTCTTTTTCTTGTTCGTCTGTAAGGGATGTATTGTGGCTAAATGGTGCAAGATAGGGCCTAGGTTGCTACTGATCATTAATGACATGAAAATCATCAACGTCATATGACCTTGAAGGTCACTGACCACCAGTACGATCGGTTATCTTAGTGACAGCTAGTCTTCTTGGTTTTTAGATGCTGCAATAAACAAATTGCATTTTTGTGTTTCATCGTGTTTTGACTGCTGACCAATGACTACACTGATCAATCGACTATTGATTGACTGACTGACCGAAAATATATGTCTGTGGTTTTTCCGTGGTGGATTGTCAGGCTACAACGTAGCAGTGATGGAGCTGGGGCATGACACAATGGTTGAAATGCTGGTTGATGGATATCCTGGTCCAGGCGAGTATGTCCGGCCGGTCATCTATGATGCTCCGTCTAAAGAGGAGTTAGACGCCATCATTGCACGAGCTACCGATTGTGAACAGTACATTAGATACACGTGCTATCAGTCCAAACTGCTTTCCGATGCATGTATGCCAACTCCTCCTTTGGCTTTATTGTTGTTTTTCTGTTCATTTTTTTCTTAACAGTATTATTTGATAATACAACTATGCGTGCAGATGGAACTTCACAGAAGGGATGCCCAAAAAGAGTGTTCGGTTTTGCAAGTTAGTAAGTGTGTAAGGAAAGTGTCAGTTTTTATGGCACTTCGCTGCCCTAAAAAGGTTGTGATGTGTTCAGCTGTCGTCAGTATTTTTCGGAGAAGTATGTTTTTATCTGAGTTTGAATGTGTTGAGACTCAGTTTTGAGTCATGAAGGCTGTCAGAATTTCAAGTTGCAAAAGAGGATACGACATGACAATTCTCAACTTAGGGACATGTGGCAATGCAAATAAGAATGGTACGGACAGTCAACCAATCCAGGTTTAGCTGAAAAATGACCATTAATGTGCTTTGTCAGTAGTTGTACAATGTACATCTTATTGCTTTGTACTGCCACAACAAGCAAGATTAATTTAATATTCACTCTAAAGCATTTTTCTAACTATTCTGCTTGCTGACATTTTGTCCTGTGTACAGCAAGCACTGATCTGAACGTACCAAGCTGGGGCTGGTGGGTCGGTCGGACCAACATGATTGAGCGGTACTGGGGCGGCTCAGCGCCGGACTCTGGCAAATGTGCGTGTGGCCTGCAGTCTGAGTGTAAGTCCAGCGAAGCCGGTGAATCCAGCAGGTGAGCTTGTAATAATCAATTTGAATCGATTCGAATCGATTTGGCAGAGCGAATCAAACTCGATCTAATTTTGATTCAACTTGCCAATATGTTAAAATATTAAAGCCGAGTTCTGTTGACAAACTCGTGTTTTTGTGCACTGATTGCGCTATAATTGCATGCTTGCGTTTGCGTTGCACACAACTTTCGTTTAGTTTCACTTCAGTATCACTTTGTCACAAGTTTCGTAAGGCACAACCAATGACGTTAAGTTATCGGTAACTCTCTCTTCCTTGATGAGATTTGTTTTACTTACAAGTTTCAGTTAGTTTTTTCCAGTTGTTCTACCGACAATGGTGCAGTAGTGAAATAGTACTATAGTATAGCCCCAAATTGCAACACAAAGTTTATGAGTCACCAGTAAACAGTGGCATCGTAGGTCAAAAAATAGGCATGGCCAGAAGTTGCATTTTTTCCACAGACACTGCAAAATTTTCGGCAGAATTCCGACAAAAAGTTGTAAATTTTCAACAGAAAAGATTATGAGTGCTCAACATTTAAGTTTTCCTTTAAAATTTCCTCAAAATGAGGGATTTCAGCCCCAAATTTGGCATTTTTAAGCCAACGTTTTCCGACGAGAAGATCTTTGAAAATTTTTCAACAGTTAAAAATTTGCGGTTCGTTGCTTCTCCCGATCACAATTTGCCCTCTTGCTACAACGTCACAGCCAGTGAATCGAATCGAAATTCTTTCGAATCGAATCGGATTTGTTATCAGCCGAATCGCCTGCCTCTGGTGAGCAGTCCATTCCTTCGTGGTACAGCTACTTCAGTTTATAATTACTGTAAGCTAACTGCAGGCTTAGATGATAATGTCAGTGTATGGCTTCCAGGTTTAGAAATCATTTAACCAGTCACAAAATGACTGTTTACAAGAAAAACATTGGTTAACAGTGTATGCCTAAAACCCAAGATGAAACCTGAAAATATTTTAAAATTTAGTTAATAAGTTAGAGATATACGTGACTGAAATAGTAGTGTTTTAAGTCTCATTTTAATGACATATTATCCAATAGTTACTGAAGCAATGGTGGCAGAAGTTTCATGCAGTCTGTGCAGCATGTTGAAACACTTAGTGCATGTGGGGGTTTAATAATAGTTGAGACTTCTGCCAGACCCAGGAACCTTGATGTTGCTAAGTATTTCCGACATGCTGACGAGTGAGGTCTGCCCCACTGGGGGAAATTCCCAACGAAGCTACGCTTCATTATCAGAACAATCATTTTTTTACAATTTTACTGTTGTTTTTCATTCATTTAGGTATCCATGTAACTGCGATGCCGGCCTGGCTAGTATTGATGTGTTTGACGATGGTTATCTGACTGAGAAGGATCGACTTCCGGTCACCCAGCTGCACTTTGGTGACACCGGACTGATTGGCGATGACAAATGGGGAAAACATCTGCTTGGGCCGCTGCGCTGCATGGGAGACAGTGAGTTGCTATTCTGCTTTAGTTTATTATGATATCATAAAAATGCACTTATACGTTTTTTACCTTTCCACCATTTTTCAATGTTTCTATTTTCTTAGTAGTTTTCTTTGCTTGTTGTCCATTCATTGTTTTTTTTTCATTTAGTTCACTGTACCTGCGTTCGTACTGCTGCATTGCATAATAAAGATGGATAAATTGATACGACCCACATCCAAGTTTATTTAGTGGACCTCGGTGAGACGTCGGTAATTTTCTGTTGAGTTCTACCGCATCTGCATCTCTTTGTTTTTTCTTTCAAGTTTTTGTTAATTTTGCTGTCGCTTGTTTGCAATATTTGACATTTTTTCGCATATTTTTTGTGCAGAAGGTTTTTTTGTGAATTATACATGCTGTTGTTTTGCTAGCATTCTGTAAAAGTTAGTTGGCAACAGTGTGTGCTGAGATTTTACCGTGTTTATCTAGTGAGTCTTATTTGTTGGCAGATTTATTTACCAACATCGTTACATTCCGCAAGGAGGATGCAACGATACAGTTTCCGACGTTTGAGGCAGGCGCCTCTGGCGACATAAGATTGCAGTTCATGACGACTGCAATGGATGGCATTCTGCTGCAGAACACTGGAAAGTTTGACTTCATTGAAATTCGCCTCGTCTGTGAGTCATCTACATTAACATACATCAATGTAATATGATATATTGTTTTATAGTTAGAATTCCACAAAATTTTACATAATTCTACCAAACAAACCACCACAGCACTGTCACTGTGTAATAAAACATAATCACAGTTTGAAGTGAAAAAAATAAGTGCCGGTATCTAATATCTAATAGGCCTATTTTTGTTTTGTAACTGTCTTGTAAAAGAAGTGGTTGTATGCTTTCTGGGCATCCAAAGAAGTGTCGTATTATGACATCTTACCATTTCAAGCACTCACCTACAGTCCAAGTGAGCTATAATTAGAAAGCTGTAATTTGTTGGTATTGATGTTAAGTGTGATTAAGTGGGATGTATATTGTGTTGTCTGTCATCAGTCGGCAACATAATTCAGTTCCGGTTTGATGTCGGCAATGGCATTCAGACTCTGGAGAAGATGACGGCTTACCCACTCAATGACAACTTCTGGCACCTGGTGCATGTCGAGCGCAATCGCAAGCAGGCGATGCTGCGTATCGACCAGCAAGAAACGATCACGCTTGATGAGCCGACTGATCAACATTTCCGCACTCTCAACCTGGACAGTCCACTTGTTATTGGTACTCATTCTTCACTTATCATTTTATCTCTGTCTGATGTATTATCATCTTTCACTCAGCACTTTGATATATGTTAAGGGGATGTCAGACAATCGATAGAGTCAGCCGACTTTATCTGCAGGCAAAATCACCCGACAAAAATTTGTCATGCATCATGAGAAATTGTTCGATTTTGTCGTTTGATAAAATTGGCCGATTTTATTGTGCAAGAGAGAACACGTTCTATTCTGGACGAGAAAATCAGCAGATTATTTGTATTTTGTTTATGTCCCAGTGGTGATTGTTTACAACAGAAGATGAATATTTATTTTTATTATTTATTGTGTTTGTTTTTTTAAAGCCCACAGTATTCAATTCTTGAAGGCTGAAATATTAAACTACAGAAATTATGTCTGGAATGCTTGTGATGAGGGCTCGGAAATTGCGAATGTGTCAGCTAGGCAGTCGCTTTGAAGCATTGGACGGCGACCAACAAGCACTGGAATGAGAACGTCGTTTCACGGGGTCCGTCATCACTTCGGTCAAACACATTCCGATTTGTGCCAAGAACTCCTGGGTCCTGACACTCATGGGTCCAAGTGTTTCCAGTGCCACTGGAAAAAAGTCGTGGGCGCTGCTGAGTGAGCTGTACTTTTTTTTCTGACAGCTGCAGTCTCAGTGGCACTGGCACTGGTGACCCGACTTGAGGCATCTGATCTGATCTGATGTGATATGAATTCTGCTGTTATGTTAGCTAAAGTAGCAGATGAAAATATTGGCCGTGTGTCATGGTTTTATCAGTCAATTTTCTCAGGCAACTAAACCACGCCCACAAAAGTTGGCGAGCTTTGTCAATCATCTGACATCCTCTTTAGTTGGGTGATTGTGCAAAGAGATGGCTCTGGTTGCTAATGCAGACACCATTCAGTTTATTTTTTACAGTTATTATGAATTTCCTGAAGGATGTAAAATCAGCAAATTATTTTTGAACAAAATGTGCATATTTTATTTTGCCAACATGTTATTACACATATTGAGTAGAAGTAAAACAGTTTGGAAATAGAATTGCGTGGACATTGGGCATGTAAGTTATTATTTCAAGAGGAAGCACTTTAATTTTTTACTGTACAAAAATTATGGGCTAGCTTTTTGTGTGTTCAGTTGATCAGGTAGCATGGGTTATAATTATTTCTTTTGCCCTTTCCTCTTCCCCTTTTTTCGTTTTCCTTCCCCTTTTTCTTTCACTTCCCTTTACCTTTTTTCTCTTTTTCATTCCCCTTTTCCTTCCTTTTCCTTTTCTACTTTCTTTTTCCCTTTTCTTCCCCTACCCCTTCCTTTTTCTCTTTCCGTTCTTCCATCTTTTTTTCTGTGTCCACGTCCGTGCATTTAACATTTGAAGCACCATATCTCCACAACGGTGCAAGATAGACGCATGGTCAGCATGGATCATCCATAGGAAAAAGACCACCACGAGTCGAATGGTCACGTGACCAATGACGTCACGTGACCCCAAAAGGACAAGGTCATGACCCCATTATCGTTGAGGCGCCATATTTCCATATCAGTGCAAGGTAGACGCATGGCGACGATGGACCATTTATGGTAAAGTGCTGGTGATGAATCGAATGGTCTCGTGACTGACAATATTTATGGTTTAGTTATAATAATAGCAAAGGATGCCAGGAACATTGTTGCTGTACAATTTAAAATTAAACTTTTTGATATGCTTGAAAGCAAGGACGGCTGTTTTCTGTTACAGGCGCTGCAGTGGACTACACTGAGGGTTTTGTTGGCTGTATGAGAGCTCTGCAAGTCAATGGTGTGATGTTAGACTTGATGGGTAAAGTTGAAAGGGGTGAAGTTACATACGGAGTCTCAGCTGGTGTGTCTACATATTTATATTTTTTTGTGTGATAGAACTTTTTTATCCCTAAATTTGTGAACCACTGGTCACTTTGTGTAAGTTTTTTTATTGATTAGTTGCCAGCACTGTTTTCCATCGTTTTACTCGTATTCTTTGTGTTTTTTTCTGAATTTTTTTGTATCGTGGCATTTTCTGATTATTATTGTTGAACAGCTTGTTATGTAGTAGTGATTTCAGCATTCAACTACTGAGTTATTGTGAATATATCTTTTAACTTTTGGAGTAGCTGCTGAGCTGTTGTATGCAATGGCAGAAAGTTCGCAAGCATTTGTACCGTGGGTATTAAATCTGTTCAGGTTGTCATCCAAAGTGTGCGAGTAATCCGTGCTTCAATGGTGGAATCTGTATCGAATGGTATTCGTGGTACCAGTGTGACTGTGCATACACGCCATTCCGTGGTTGGAACTGTGGACGAGGTCTGTGTAGCCTAGTTTGATTGCACCAGGGGAGTTTTCGGGCACATGAATTTGTCTCAGAATAAACATTATAGCTGGATACTGCACTGTTTCTGGCCAGTTATCACATTCTTCAGTACTCATAGTTCTTTTTGTTTAATGATTTTCTTACTTTAGTTTTTCTTAATTTCCCTTTTCTAATTCTTCGATCTCAGGCTTTTATCTGTGGCAATTGTTTGTTAATTTTTTACTGCAAAGGTTAAACTTATCGTTCCATTGCTATGTGTTTGTGTGCATTCTGACCTATACTGTGTCGCGTGGGACGTTAAACCCTACTCACTCACTCACTCACTTACTGCTTTTTAGTGCATGTTTTATTTTTTCTGATGTAGTTTTATGCTTGGTAGTTTTACGGTGTAAATTTTGTATTGTATTCGATTGTAGGTCTGTACAAGTATATCTAGTTTATCATTGTTGTCATTTTTGGTGAATCAGGTGCTGTATATTGTAAAATATAATTAATCATCTCTTTACCTCAAAACACACCATAATGTTTATGGCAGGATGTGTCGCAACTTAGGAAAACACGTAGAAGTTTGTAATAACATCTAACATTGATGAATTGATGATGTGCGACAGAAATTGGCGTCATCATGTTGCCGAGCTACATGATTCGCTACCAGTTTGACACGTCTGCTGGAGATATCTCGACTGATGAGGAGAACATTCTGATTGGGTTTTCAACACAGGAGAAACAAGGAACGCTCATGTTTATTCGCAATGATGCCAGGCCACCGGAATATATCTCCATTGAGATCAACAATAACGGTTGGCTTTGCGCGCTGCTGTTGTTTCATATTTTCTTCCAATAGGAGTGAATTTATGTACTGTCCCAGAAGAGCTTAGAGTGCTGAAATATGGCTCACTCCATTAGCGTTTTACACATTGTCCCCAAAAACCAAGCCACTTTTTATTTTTTGAGTAGCTTCTTAAAACATTGGTTGATTTTTACGAGTGAAAGCAGCTACTGCTTTCAGCGCGTCTTAGCCATCGCAATTCTGTCTGTCTCTCCGTCTCTTCTTTTGTCACACGGGTGGATCAGTCAAAAACGGTGCAAGCTAGAATCACCAAATCTTCACCATCGGCTGCCTGGAAGACTCTAGTTTCAGGAACCGTAAAGCTTTTCCATAATTCGAAGGGGGTCACCCCGAACGAGGGCGCTAAATGAGAGGCGGTGGGCAAAATTTGCGATTTTTGGCCAATAAGTCCGAGATAGGGCCTAGGTTACTATCAATCACTAATAGGAAGTCGTACACTGGCTCTCGATTGGCGCCAAATTCAATGATTTTGAATGCCAAAATAGGGGGTTTTATGGATTTTGGGGCGATTTCGGGCCGCGACACAAGTCTATATCATTCACAAGGTGGCGCCATGGAACTATCGTTATGCAATCCAGATAGAGAATTTGGTATTTGTATAGTAACTTAGCATGAACACCCCAATTTTCAGCTAAACTACTGAATTGGAACTGCTATAAGCTTTCGTGTGTCTTGTGAGCATTATCGATGACCTTGAACACTAAAAACCGGCAATTTTCGTGAATTTTCCGCAATATCGCGCTGTGACACACATTCCAAGAGTGAATTGCATCAAAATGGCTGGGGATAGACCGAGACAACCTACATATGAAAATGTTGCCATTGAATGTCGATTTTAGCGGTGTAAATCTCGACGCCCTGGATTCAAGTAGGCCTGTGCACGCGAGTGTCAAAAAAGGGTTCCCTCTAAAAAATGGTTATTTTTCTGCTATTAGATGGTCTAGCGTAAAAACAGTTGCAGATAGGCACAAACATGCTGCTTATCATAACAAGCACTGGCAATGGCCTTCTTAGGAATGTCAATATCGATGACCTTGAATGACCTTGAACCCCAAACATAGGAGATTTTAGAGATTTCTTTGCGATTTTTGGCTGCGGAAGAGTGAATTGCGATGAGATGGATGGAGATCGACCTAGATTATCTGCGAACAGGAACTGCTCTAGGTTCCCGCGCATCTCATGAGCATTAGCTCAGATTTTTTGTTGCGCTTTGCCTAGGTATCAAGGTTCTTCGATTCTGATCTAATTGCAGGGTTCCCACTGATCCTGGGTAAAAAAACTTGAAGATTGTCAATTTTTATAGCGCATCGTCGTGTATACACGCCTCTAATGCGCTTTCGTCACTGACCAGAACCGCCGGCCGCCCAGCCACCGCGTGCAGCCTGCAGACAAAGGCTGGTGCAGCGGCCAGGCCAGGCAGCCCCAGTCAGCTGTACCTTCCATAACCCATATAATGGGTTACTACTCATTTAACCGACCCTGGAGGGATGGCAGGCTGAGTTGGCCTTGTTGGTTGACTGATAGCAAATGCTTTACCCATAAAGTGGTCAAACAGCCATCCATTAGTCTAGCGCAGGATAGGGAAAGTTCTCCGGCGAGTATCGACGTTCTAACCACTATGCTATGCCGCAAACCTGAAAAGTCCTGAAAAAGTCCTAAAATTTGACTTTTCTTTTTTCAGGACCTGAAAAGTTCTGAAATTGGACATGGGTGCTGAAAAAGTCATGAAGAAGTCCAGATTTTTGCTAGTGTTATCCTGAAAAACCAAGATACTGCACCTAGAATTTTTTCCAGTAACATTTGTGCTTAATAATTACTGGAATTGCTTATGGTTTTACATAAACTAAATTACTTACTTTTATTTTTGTATACTACTTGCTGTCTGTATTGTTTGTAATGCTTGATTGACATACATCATTAATCTGTCAAATACTTCATGTATCATGTTTTCTCACCAAAACAACTCAGGTGCTTGTAGTTTAGTGAAGTGCGTCGATAGGTTTTTCTTGTTTTTGTGGTGCTAAAAAAGTCCTGAATTTGGATTCTGTCATTTGAGCTTGAACCTTGTAATTGTCATTGCTGTAATTGTGTGCAGGTGGAGTGAAAGTGATAATGGACGTTGGATGGTACAGAGACGAAGTGAACACCGACATTCCAAACGTGGACCTGACCAACGGTCAGCAGCATGTCGTCAGCGTGCGCAGACGTAATCGCGGAAGAACTCTCATCGTTCAGGTCTGCAAAGGAAAAAAGTCTTGTTTGGTACTCTGTATAGCGCTGCTTGCATAAGTCAGATTCATGACCCTGCCGAAGTGCTTTACAGTCGCAGAAGTGGCAGCTGATTGGCATAGGCCAATGATACCACAATGCATTACCAGCCAGGGTTTTCAATAGCAGACGTTTGGGCGTAAATATGCCCAAAAATTTCAGCCCGTATGCCCAAATTTTAAGACGTGGACATCACGACGTCCAGGGCAATCTGCTTCATATTATGTTTATTTGTATATAATAAACTGGGAATTGACGTCAGAATCTGTTTTCGAATGTTTCGTTGGTTTAAAAAAATTTCCATGACTGTCGTGTTTATGAATACTTCATTTCATGAAGACAAGGCATGCAACCGTATTAATTTAGGCCTATTATGTGAACAGTTCTGATCCAGAAACTGCGATCTTCGTTCTGCATAAAGCTAGTAAAATTAAATGTTGCTTGTTTTTACAAGCAAGCCCAGCTGTCGCAAAGGAAGACGCGCTACAGCCTATATAGTTCGTTCCGCTACTGGCCTTCAAGGTCATCCAAGGTCAATGATTTTTACGTCATTTAAAAGCCAATAGGCCTATGTGACTTTATTAGTGATTAGTAGTAACCGTGGCCTTATTTCTCATTGTTTCTGAGATATGGCCACTTACAGCTTGAAGCTTTCCATTAAAAATTGCGGCCAAACTGCTGCAGATGAAGACATGACTACTACTGACAGCCATCGCCCTATCCGATGGTATCATTGTAGTTTAGCCACAATACCGCACGTTTGGCATACCATAGTGCATTATGACCTTTGAAGGTCATCCAAGGTCAGTGATTTTCATGTGATTTGAAAGCCAATATGCGACTTTCTCTTACAATAGCAACCTAGGCTCTATCTGGCACTGTTTAACCACAATACATCCATGACAGACAAACCAACAGACAGACGACAATCGTGTTATAGACATGCTATACAGCATATAATTAAGTTATAGCACGTAAAAACCACGACCTATGTTGTTAGTGCGCAAGTGACACATATGTAGTAGGGCCTAAGTATTGTTTTGCATTAAGTTTTTGCTTGATTTTTATTGTATAGGCCTACTGCATGACTTCCAGGTTTTGTACACTGACGTCCAAATTTTTTAGCCTGTAAGTCATGACGTCCTGAAAATTCCGGTCTATTGAAAACCCTGTTACCAGCAGTCAGTTGTCCATACCAGGAGCTATACCGTCGACCTAATCAGTCGCAGTAGGCCTTCACCCAGTACCGGTACTAGCCTGTAAGATACTACACTGTGGGCCATGAAAAACGTGCCACTTTACTTTTGTCCATATCTTCGCCAATTATTGACTGATTTTCAAAATTCTTTCACGGCACAGTCTGCAGACAGTTTGCAATAATGTGATTATTATATGTTCCACCACACGGTAAATGCATTTCTACACTACCTTGTGAAATATAAATGTAAGCAAAAGCTAATGATAATCACAAAAATTTAGGTAATTAAAAAATGCTTCAGATCAACATCTTGATGAATGATTCGTATGATACTAGACTGTGTTATACCCTCACAGTCTAGTTTCATACAGACCATTCACTGCAATGTTGGTCTGAAGTTACCAAAATGTTTGTTTGTTATTATTGTTGTGTATGCATATTTCATTGATATTTCACAAGGTAGTGTAGAAACATTTATGTTGTGGTGGGATCTATAATAATCACATTATCGCATATTATCTGCAAAGTGCACCAGTGAAAGAATTTTGAAAATGGGTCAATAATTGGCGAAGATATGGACAAAAGTAAAGTGGCACGTTTTTTGGCCTACCTTGTAGTTATTTTCCATCCCATTGTGACTAGTTGAATCTGTCACTGGATCACGGCATTTGCATCTGAAATATTGCACCTAACAACTGACAAAATTTTTTGCAGAAGGGTGGAGAGTGGCTCGCTGATCACTCGGATTTGGATGGCGAGTGCTGAATCCGGATCCAGTAATCTTTTAAGCACATTTTTGGATAAAATTTTGGTGCAGTAGGGCCAAGGCTCGAGGAGCAGTTATCAGATCTGTTTCATTGGCCAGGTGGCAACACTGTTTTTGGTGGAGGTTTGAGATTTTTGAATTGCTTCTAGCTAGTCGCGGTTATGTTTCTGCGTAGGTTGATGAGTATCCAGCTGCGATAAAGACTTGGGATCTGACTGCAGACACTGACACTCGTCTCGACAACCCAAAATACATCTACTTTGGCAGAAATGGTGTGTCATTGTTTATCATATAGTCATCGTTTGACAGCGTACAATATTTCGATATATAGCATCCGTCGCTTTATTATACTGAAATAAAATCACATCCATAAAGAATAACTTTGTTAGTGTTTTGCACTGTTTTTCAACTTGCTTTTACTAGGTTGAACAGCAGGTGTAGCTTTTTATGGGACCCTTTCTCAGCTATTCTCTGTTACCTGGCACCCAATACAGGTGAACATGCCCGACCTTAACCCTAGCAGGCAGGCTCGTATTAAGGGTAGGGCAAACCCAGTGATTGGATACAACTTGTTCACTGCTACATACCACAGTACACTACTGGCTACATTTCAGTTGTTAGTTGTTCAGCTGTTGACACAGCTTTGATGTTTATACACTGTGGGCCAGAAAAAAAACGTGGCACTTTACTTTTGTCAATATCTTAATTATTGACCAAGTTTAAAAATTTTTTCACTGTTGCACTCTGCAGACAATTTGCAGTCATGTGATTATTATATATCCCACCACATGGTAAATGCGTTTCTATACTACCTTGTGATATGGATGTAAGCAAAAACTAATGATAATAACAAAAATTTAGGTGAATGAAAAAAAACACTTCAAACCAACATTGCGATGAATGATCTGTATGATACTAGACTGTGTTAGACCCACACAGTTTAGTGTCATACAGAGCATCTACTGCAATGTTGGTCTGAAGTGTTTTTTTTCAATTTTAGCAAAATATTTGTTTGTTATATCGTTATGTATGCATATTTAATTGATATTTCACAAGGTAGTGTAGAGACGCATTTATGATGTGGTGGGATATGTAATAATCACGTTATAGCAAATTGTCTGCAGAGTGTGCCAGTGAAAGGATTGTGAAAATCCATCAATAATTGGCGAAGATATGGACAAAAGGAGAGTGCCACGTTTTTTGTGGCCCACTCTGTAGTACCGGCGATCAATAAAGAGGGTGAATGCTGTAAACTGTTGCAAGTTTTGTCTTCCCAATTTTTTTACGTTTTTGCTATTATTGTTTGTTTTCAGAGACGACAACAAAAGGTAAGGGGTTCGATGGCTGTTTGTTCCGTGCCCAGTGGGATAACTTGTATCCGTTGGCGCGAGTCTTCCAGGATCCACGCGGTGACAACATTGTTCTTGACCCGCCGAGTAAGTGACGCATGTATATAATACATATATATGTATATATATACATATATATATGTATATAATACATATTAAGGCGGTTTTACTGTCGCTTGTCACAGTGCTTGTTCTGTCATGTGTTGACTATGGCAATGCAACGCTTGCGGGCTACCTGCTCGCCAACTCTGTCGGCTGCAGTCCATCCTCCATGCCGCTGCTTGGATTGTATTCTGTGCCCGGAAGTTCGATCACGTGACACCACTACTCTGTGAACTCCATTGGCTTCGGATTCTGGAACGGATCACCTTCAAGCTGTCGTGCCTCATCTTCCGGTCTCTCAATGGCACAGCATCTGTGTACCTCGCTGACAGCATCAACTGCGCAACTGACGTCACCACGAGGCGGAGTCTGCGTTCCAGCTAATCAATGGCGGTCGTTGTTCCAGTGACTCGTTGCAGCACGATTGGGCATCGCGCTTTCCCGGTTGCTGCTGCCCGTGCGTGGAACAGTCTACCATCGTTTGTCACGTTATCATCGTCACTGTCAACTTTTAAGCATCATTTGAAGACGTACTTGTTCGCAACGTCCTACTAATGATGCTCATTCTAGTTCTCCTAGTTTTCTGTTTGCCGAACATGTCGACTTTTAGTGCAATTATGTTACGTGTCCTTGAAGTCTACTTAGACTAAATGCCACAATAATAATTTTTGTGCATAATAATAAAAAATAATAATAATATACATGGTGTTTCATAAAAAGGGACCCCTTTTTGTTTTTTTCATAATTCACTCAAATGATGATCAATTTACAGAAAATTTTACTGGTTGTAGCTGAAGAAATACTAATTCAAAATGGCAGTTGATTAAATATGTTTGTTAGTCGTGATGTAATGCTGACATCATAATGTATCGTGAGTACAAGCTTGCTTGTCTCAACTAGTGCTGCCAGTTGCTATCTTGCTTTGATGGTGAACTTAATCTGGTTCGATAATGAAAAATGTTTATCGTGTCAGCATTAAGCACCATGGGGACATGAAATCAGGCAAAAACGCAACCATTTTGCAAGTTCGGTGTGTTATTGCACTGTCTTGCTCAAACATGTGAAAGTCCAACTATCCCCACAGACACGTAAATGTGATTGCTTTGCACGTTTTTTGTGGCTGCAACTGTAAAACTTCAAAGATTTGTCATCAACAAACCAGATTTTTCACTATCCGAGCAGGGTAGCAACTGACAGCATCAGTTGAGACTAGCAATTAGCTTGTACCTGTGACATATTATGACGTCAGCATTACGTCACGCCTGGCAAAGAATATTTAATCAGGTGCCATATTTTGTTAAAATATTTTGAATTAGTATTTCTTCAGCTACAACTGATAAAAATTTCATGTGAATTGATCATCATTTGAGTGAATTATGAAAGAAAGAAAAGGGGGTCTTTTTTATGAAACACCGTGTATATATAATAACTATAGTTGTACTGAATATTTAATTCATGTTTGTCTAGGCTGCATTTCAAGTATTGCCCATCAGTTCATCTGCCCATCCATAATTGGTGTGAACGTTTCCTATGGCAGAAGTAACTGGTTTTGCAATTTTTAGCATGAGCGGTCAATGTTCAAAGTCATCGGTCATCAAACACCGATAGAAAATCACTCGTATCTCGCGTATTGCAATGAGCCTTTGTGCAACTAGATGAACGACCGCATATATTTACAGTTTGTGCTGACGTCATTGCTTGTTCTGTGTTGTTGTTGCTAGACTACAGTTACTACTACTACAACGCGACCGGCATCCGGCAGGATATGTGCGGCTTTGAAGAGTTCACCCACGAACCGGATCCGTTCGAGTTCCGCCCAACGCCACCAATAGTACTGAAAAGGACAGAGCCGCGAATCATTGGGATCGGAGCTAGTGGAGGTGAACTGACCCCGGGTGCCAAAACACTCGTTATCTGTAAGTGATCCTCTTCCGTATCTCATTTGGTCCTCCGATGAGTAAGGCCCAACATTATTCACGATTACAGGGACGTGACACGATCCATGTAATTGGCAGGTTTCTGTGTAATTGGAAATGTCCGTGAAATCACGTAAAATCCAAAAATGTTTGGATTTTTTCCCTGAATTTTAAGTCATTTCTGGATGTTTATTGCACAGTTTTTGGTTATTTATGCAAAACATTTGCATACTATATTCAGCTGATTGACTTTTTGCTTAGTTGGCTAAACTGCTGCTAAATCTACTTTATGATATGCCTGGATCTTACCATTGATATTTCAGTTTATGCATGTGTAGCAAGGAAAATTTCACCAATTTCAGGTCATTTTAACCTTCCGTGTAATTTGCGTTTTTTCTTAAAAATGCCCGTGTATTTGTGTAATTTGCATTGTTTCTCCGTGAATTAGGTTGGGCCCTACCGATGAGTGACAAGGTTATATTTTCAGTGTTGCGTTTGAATGCAAGATAAGTTATTAATGG
>Ga0209367_1004263_pt1 | contig 19682 bp, 22 predicted proteins | sample WorMetLIZISLAND2_FD_187412 | JGI IMG/M metagenome (GOLD analysis project Ga0209367, IMG submission 187412) | Marine gutless worms symbiont microbial communities from Max Planck institute for Marine Microbiology, Germany - Olavius geniculatus... ...
ATATAGACTTGTGTCGCAACCCAAAATCGCCAAAAAAATCCATAAAACCCCCTATTTTAGCGTTTAAGGTCATTCAAGGTCATTGAATTCGGCGCCAATCGAGAGCCAGTGTACAACTTCCTCTTAGTGATTAATAGTAACCTAGGCCCTACCTCGCACCGTTACTGAGACACAGCGACTTATTGGCCAAAAATCGCAAATTTTGCCCACTCGCCTCTCGTTTAGTGCCCTCGTTCGGGTTGACCATCTTAGAATTTATATAAAAAAGCTTTACGGTTCCTGAAACTAGAGTCTTCCAAGCAGCCGACGTGAAGATTTGGTGGTCCTAGCTTGCACCGTCTTTGACTGATCCACCCGTGTGACAAACAGACAGACGGGCGGACGGACGGACGGACGGACAGAATTGCGATGGCTAAGACGCGCTGAAAGCAGTAGCTGCTTTCGCGCGTAAAAACTGAAATGTCTTAAATAAAAATGCCATGAGAGATATTGAAATAGAAGCAAGCTACTATTGCAATGCAAAATAAAAAAAAATCAAGAAACTGACTGAAATCAAGAAAGATAAAAAGGAAGAAAAAAACATAACAAAAATGGAAAAACGAAAACAAGAAAAATAAAAAGAACGTATAAGCGAGTCTTGAAAGCATTGAAATTAGTTATATATTCAAACAGCCACTAAAAATTTACGATTTTTTGATTACTAGCGTGTACAACGCATTAAGACGTGTAACTTACGAAGCAACAGAAATGAACTAAAATCTCAACTCAGCATATCTGCATGTACAGGATTGTACTAAGCGAACGAAATCAATAACAATTCAGTTCACTGTCGGTTCAATTATTAATTTTATTTCAGTTCATTTTCGCAAATGTACTAAACGAGTTCAGTTCAGTTCAGGTACTTCTGTCGCTTTGTAAACGTCTTTCGCATAAATGTGTTGTATAAATTACGTCGTAGGGGCGTAGACCTACGTACTTTGTTGAAAGTTAACATGCACGGCGATCGTTATCTGACTCATACAAGTGCACTATTTTGACAAGTTTCCTCAAAAGTCCGACGAAAGAGTTGCAGTGCTTTATTTGCAAATGGCCTGTTAATGATAGAATTTTTTTATCAATATACAATTAAGCAGCGAATGCAAGACAATGTCTGGGCTCTAATTGTGTACGGGTCATGGCACGCATAGGCCTAGATCATTTAATTGTTAGGCGTATGTCCATCGACAAGCTTACGTTTTTACGCGCGAAAGCAGCTACTGCTTTCAGCGCGTTTTAGCCATCGCAATTCTGCCTGTTCGTCTGTCCGTCCGTCCGTCACACGGGTGGATCAGTCAAAAACCGTGCAAGCTAGGATTACCAAATTTTCACCGTCGGCTGCCCAGAAGACTCTAGTTTCAGGAACCGTAAAGCTTTTTCAGAAATTCGAAGGGCGTTTCCCCGATCGAGGGCGCTAAATGAGAGGGGGGTGGGAAAATTTGCGATTTCTGGCCAGTAAGTCGCTGTATCTCAATAATGGTGCGAGATAATTCATAGGTTGCTATTAATCACTAATAGGAAGTCGTACACTGGCTCTCGATTGCCACCGAATTCAATGACCTTGGATGACCTTGAACGCTAAAATAGGAGTTTTTATGGATTTTTTTGGCGATTTTGAGCTGCGAGACACTGTTCAAGAGCGAATTGCGCTGAAACCATTGAGATAGACATGGAGAAGCTGCGTATGAAATTTTCAGCTTTGATCGTAGATTTCGATGGTCCAAGTCTCGATTTTCTAGGTTCAAGGAAACCTGCGCACGAGGGCATCAAAGAGCGGTACCCCCGTATAAGTCGTTATTTTACCGTTGTTGGCCAGTCTTTCGTGAAAAAAAAAACAGCTGGATATAGACTGACAGTTTGCGAACAGGAACTGCTATAGGCTTTCGCGCGTCTCGTGAGCCTTAACTCAAATTTTTTGTACTCTGTTCTGTTGGTTTGTTTGTTGGCAGAATGACTCTAAAAAGTACGATTTTACAACTTTTTGTGAAAATTTGAATTCCAAAATATTTTTACTTTACCGCTGCAAATGCGGAAACTATTACTGAGCAAATAAAACAACTGATGGACAATGTTGGGGTTTCATCAAAATTCATCGTTTGACGTCAGTAAAATATCGAACTTCACTCATTTGCACCAGAACAACAACGCCTCCTATTACAACTCGATCAACAATATGCATTCACTTTATTAGGCCTAAGTCTTCACTAAAAAACAGCAACTAATGCACGTTTGCACACAAAGACGTAGGGCCTACAATACTATAATATAGAGACTTTTATTCAATTAGACCCTATACACCTATTGAACTATATTTACACTATACGGATACGAATAGCACTTCGACCCAGCCGAAATCGAACTTAGTGCATTTTAGCATTAAGCATTTTAGCATTAAGCATTTAGCATCTGGTGACAACAATTTTAATTATTTTCCTCAGAATCAACTGACCAAATTTAATGTATGCAGTTAAAGTAATAAAAGCAAACGAGGGCGGCGAAACAAATGTGCGAGCGAAGCAAGCCGAAATTTTTTTGGAACTGTTGTACGCAGAAATGTCACATTAAAATTAAAAATTCCGTGGGGCGGTTGAACCCGCTAACCCCTCCCCCCTTAAATACAGCCTTGAAAGTAGGCGCTAAAAGTAATCTGCGAACGAAGCGAGCAGAAAAAATTGGGCTGTTTTACGCAGAATCGTTGCATTCTGTGTTATGCGTTTCTAGAAAATCTGCCACCAAAAATATTCCCCCCAGTTTTCAATTTTTTACTTTCCCCAAGTTTTTCCAGGAGGCATTTGCCTCCACCTGTCAATGGAGTGGACGCCCCTGAAAAAACGTAAAATTAAACAAATATGAACAACATTTTTGTTAATGTCTTCTTTGTTTTACATGCAACCACAGTTTGGCCTAATGATCTTGGCCAGCGGCGTCGTAGATTAAAAAATTTTGCGGGTTGGGGTAGTAAAAATTGCAATTTTCCGACATTCAGTTGTAAACTTCCAACAGAAGAAATTACTGGTGCTCAGAATTTTAATTTTGCTCTTAAATTCTCCCAAACGGCTGACTTTAGGCTCGAATTTTGTATTTTTGGTAAAAAATACAACAGAAAGAAAAAACATGCCTCATCTCTGCCCCCCCATACTTTTTGACCTACGACAACATTGCGCACAAAGAAGTAATAGGCCTAGGCCTATGCAGAATTTTCGTTTGACATAGAGTCACACAAAAATAATTCTCCGTGCCAGAGCTAATGACATTAAATCTGCACAGGCTCATGGATATAATAGCGAAATCGAGTAGCGTACACACTGTGTTGTTGAACGCTCAGATGTCAGTTATTCAGAACACAATAAAGAACCAGGCCAAAGAAACGAGAGCAGATCACGCCCCGTCAACATTTGGTTCGTCGCTAAAATAAAAAAAAACTACCCAAAATCTTGGGCACTGCTATAATAATTATCTGACGCCCTCAAAAGTTTGGCGTAGTGCTCATTTCCTGTGAGCAAAAGTCGCAGAAAAGCCACAGAATGAGATTTTAAAAGACGGATATGTTCATACCTACGTATTCGCCTTAGACAGACTAAGCACTCAACGTGTACGAGTAAATTGAGCGTAAACGTTCTTAAAACACGTTTACAGTACACAGTACACAGCACGGCATATTCATATCATAACAGTAGGTATTAAATGTGCTCATCAGACCCCACTCATATGATATTAATATTGACATAGGGCCGAATGACGTATTAATTAGGCCTGAAAAAATTATCTGCTTTCGGTTGCAGCCGGCTAAAAATTAGTGACGAGAGGGGAGGGGGCAGAGAATATATTTTATTTCAAATTTTTTATTTTTATATTATGATATGTCATGCAATATTTCACCACAACTCATAAACAACAAATGACACACTGAATAGTACTGCCGAAAACCAAAGTAAACATAGTATTGGTATTATTGGTATTACGCACTGGATGCAAACAGTTTTTTTCACTGAAACTTTGAAAGCCAGCTTAAAGCTACAGCAGTAGTTTTAAGGCTCTAATAAAAATTTCAGGGACGCAGGTTTTTTCTACGGACAGACGGCAACTGGAAACACAGCAACTTTTCTTTCTTAGGCCTTAACAAAATCACAACTACAAGCACCACAGTGTTCAATCAGCTGTGTCAAGAGGATCGGTGGAAACAGGACATGCTTTAAGAAAAAAAGTTGGGGGAGTGAAACTGGGGAGAATTTGTTCACTTGACAAACAAACAAAACACATTCAAATGCATTCCACATAAATGACTAAAAATATTAACGTGAAATGCGTTTTAAGAAACCAAATTCACAAAATTGCGTTTGCAGCCAGAGCGAATACTCAAATTAACAGAAAACACTATAGGCCTACATCAGATGGTGCTAGTACTGACACCGATGATTCAAAATTTTATTACTGGTGAAAGAAATTATCCTTTAAAATAAGAAACTATGTGATGAAAAGTTTGCAGAAACTTCTGGTGCATATTTGACAAAAAAATTTAATTTTGAAAAAACAGGCGAGGGAATCATTTGTCCCTTGCAAGCCGCCTTGTAATAAATGGAACACTACTTTAATCATAAAGTCGTCCATATGCATTGACAACACTGTAATCAAACGCACGGAACGCTTCACCATGTGAGCAAATATACATAAGCGAAAACGAGAAAAAACCAAAATAGTAATATCCTTGATTACTAAAATCCGACGTACAAAATCCAAGGCACATTGCACTCGAAAGCAAACAATTACAGACATATCATGTTCGGTATATATACACAAAAACACAACAGACACTCGATTAAATTCATCGTATTATATCTACCACCAGAATGAAAAAAAATCCAAAATCATCAATAAGCCTTTAAGGCCAAATTTACATGAAAAACAAGACCGCCAAGCCTTGCACAAGTCTAAATACTGCCCGCAAGTAAAGTCAATATCATGAACACAAAAACACTAAAAAGAAATTGACGTTGACATTTGACCTATCATGGTAGACTACCAGAGGTTGTGAAGATACGTGCTTGTGCAAAATATCGTAAATCTAAATGCAGCGTGTTAACAATGAAAAACTTGCCGACGCTGTGATAAACGAGACTACCGTCGCTTCTGCGGGCAGTAATACAGCAAAATATCATTGCACAAAATTAGTGCAAATGTTCTTGCTCTACAGTGTAACCACGGCTTAAGAGAATGCACAACCAAAGTAAGTTGCACGCAAAAGTAAACGGCGACAAACAAGCACATAACTAAAACAGGAATTTCATCAACTGAAACTACATCGGTGTTTCATAAAAAGAACCCCTTTATGTTTTGTTTTCATAACTCACTCAGATGATGATCAATTTACACAACATTTGTACCAGTTGTAGCTGAAAAAATACCAATTCAAAATATTGCAACAAAATATGGCAGTTGATTAAATATTCTTTGCTAGACATGACGTAATGCTGACGTCATAATGTGTCACGGGTACAAGCTGGATAGTCTCAACTGGTGCTTCCAGTTGCTACCCTGCTTCGATGGTGAGCTTAATCTGGTTCGCTAATAAAAAATGTTTATTGTGTCAGCACTAAGCAATATGGGGGCATGAAATCAGGCGTCTTGCGATCTAAAAATGCAACCATTTTGCAAGCTCGGTGTGCTAGTACACACTGTCTTGCTCAAACGTGTAAAAATCCAACTATCCACAGAGACACATAAATGCCATCACTTGCATGTTTTTGTAACTGTAACTGTAAAACTTCAACAATTTGTCATGAATGAACCAGATTTTTCACCACTGGAGCAAGGTAGCAACTGACAGCACCAGTTGAGACTATCCAGTTTGTACCCGTGACACATTATGACGTCAGCATTAGGTCAGGACTAGCAAAGAATATTTAATCAACTGCCATATTTTGTTGCAATATTTTGAATTTGTATTTCTTCAGCTACAACTGGTACAAATGTTGTGTAAATTGATCATCATCTGAGTGAATTATGAAAAAAAACAGGGTGCTTTTTATGAAACACCGTGTATTAATCAACAGATGATGCTCTCAAACTATTAAGGCATGTTTATACAGAGCGACGTAAATATAGACTACTAAACTGAACCGACATTGTTTAGTTTTGGATGAACTGACCAACGGGCAAGCTTGGCAAGCTCATTGGTCATTAGTTGACGCATACATGAGCGTAGTCACGCATTGCCGACGCCGTTAAACGGTGTCTACTGTAATGCATTATTCTTGGCTCACTGGCCAGCTCGTCAAAATTTAAATCATGTCATTTCAGTTCACTTCAGTTACGTCGCTGTGTACGCGTCTTTACGTGTAACTACTTGACCAATCTTTAAGATTGTAGAACATTAGAAAAACACAGCACAAATGGCGTCCACGTCGTAAAGAGACAACAGTTCGAATACACAAACTGATTTCCAGTACGTGTTGTGGTCTCGCCATTATAACGTATAGTCAATACACAGAAGACATGAAGAAACTGCTCAACCCGGATTTTCAATGGCTACTTTTTCAAATGCGGATTTGTTTTTGGCAGGGAAACTGGCGTAGCCATAAGAGGGGGGCACTGGAATACCTGCTTCCCTCATACAAGCTCTCTCAGTTACTAAAAATTGTGTCAAAATGCTCCAAAACTCTTCATTTTCACACAAATCCGAACATTTTCTGCGGATGGGGAACAACCCCCTCTCGAGACCCCTTCCCTGGTGAGAAGGAGACACCCTTCCCCATATCCCACACACACTGCCCCTATTATCCAAATACGCCACTCAGCGGGGAGGTATTAAGAAATGAGTGCACTACTTTGAATTATTATATCTCAGGCCTAACTGTTCCCAGAAGTGTTCAGATCGATTTCTTAAAACGCTTCTCAAACTACCCTAGTTGGCACAGAAAAATTCCTCCTGCCAATTTTTGCCACTCCAACTTTTTACACTACTCATTTTCCTGGCCACCGTATGTAACGCCACTCGGATAATTTTTCTTTCTGCCTGGGCCATTACGCCATACATAGTGTCGGTACTGAGCCAATATAAAATATACTTTTTACAGTGGCTTCTATCCCCCCAAATCTGGAACCAAAATGGAGCTCTAGTCCTCCACTCCCGGTTTCGGGTTCAAATCCAATCCCATTAGGGCTCATTCCCGTATCTAGATAAAAAGTTTTATTCGGGTGCAGATTGCTTAGTGACAAATAAAGGAAAAGTTTTCTTAAGGGTGTGGATCTGATTCAGATCTACACCCTTAAAAACTCCCCCTAAGCTCACCAGTTCTAGGGACAAATGTCCCTGCTATTCCAGTTACAGTTTTCCGCGATCCAGCAACAAATACACTACAATACTGCCGATGACAATGACATTCGAGACGCGGCCGCAGTTGGACGATTATTCTGTCAGCTCCGAAGAAACGTCACTCCTAGACCGCCAGCTAGACGAAGGTGTCGTAAGCTCCGGGCGCTGCAGTACGGGCGCCCCCTGGCGGAGCGCCGCGGCGCGTGTACTGGCCAATGAACGAGCCGTCCTCGTTGAACTTGGACGGGTCCTGGTCTTCGTATTCGCCCAGACTATCGGACTCGCTGTCCATCGGTTTGTCATCGCTGTCCAGAGACCCCTGACCGTAGTCCGACGGCTCGTTGCTGTTTACACGCACACAGACGGTGAACGCTGTCAGCTCTCGAGTAAAGCCCAAATTCGATCACGCCGACTTTCACCGAAACTTCGTCTCCGGAAAGTTTCGTTGAAAGTAGCGGACGCAAACCACGAAACGAAAATGTCATAAGTACATGTACGCTATTAAAACACTGACAGTACACGACTGTGACAAAAAATAATGCATGGAGTCTTAAGTACTAACTAGACTATATCCCTAAAATTTTAAAACTAATTTCATACAATGGTCCTAGGAAAATCCACTATTAATTCGTACAAACATTGCCTGCGGTCTTACTTTCTCATGTATTCTCCAAAGGGCGTGTCCTCCGGCGCCGTTGGATCATGACCCCATTCACGTTCCTTCTCGTACACTGAACACATATTTAAACATGGTACAGTGTCACATCTGATTTGATATAACTTAATTGTAGATTTTTGGAAAAGTGTGCCAGTGAAACAACTTTGAATGTCGATAACCATTTCATTTACACAGTTATTAGATTACAAAACCCAGTATCCTGCTATTTAGATGACTATAATTACATATGTGGCTTGGTGTAATGGTAGGACGTCAGACTTATGATCAAGAGGTCGTGGGTTCAACTCACTACTGCTGAGTCTGCTATATCTGGATGACCAACTGCGGACAGGTAAACCATTTAGGTATATAACCTAATAACCAACACCAAGATAAACGCAGCCTTTCATTCCTCCGGGTACCAGATGTAAAAAAAAACGTTTCAGGAAAAATAAAAAAAACGTTAAAAACCGTAAAAAACGTGGCAAGAATAAAAAACGTTTAAAAACGTTGAATAAAAAACGTTGGCCATAATGTGTTCAACTTTTTGCCTAATGCCTAATGCTGTAAGTGCAGTATACCTGAAATTATAGTTTAGATAAAGAGAACTTCATTTAACTTCAATTCAGCTGTGTGGTCATAAGACCATAGCATTAAACTAACTAAATATACTAGTAAAAACATTTTATTTAGTGTATTTGGACTAACTAAGTAAACTACATCACTATGACTCATTAATTCGTTTCTGTGGTCCCAAAAGTGCTTCACAAAGCTTTTCATGGGATTTTCAATGCACGTTTTTTAAATAAAAAAACGTTGAACAAAATTTAAAAAAACGTAGAAAACGTGGCAAGAATAAAAAAACGTAAAAAAAACGTTTTTTTACACCTATGCCGGGTACGTAAATCCAGTACCAGCCGGTCTGGCTGCGGTTAAAGCGAGGTGTATTCACCTGCGTCGGGTGAAGGCTAATAACCCGTTTACACGATCGAGCAAACATCGAGCAAACATCGAGCTGGTTCGTCCAGCTAAAATATAGCAGCTCGTTGAGCCAGCTCGTCGAGCCAGCATGATCGTGTAAACGGGGTATAACTGTAACGTGACTATAGTTATTACACATGAGATAGAAGTAATGTTAAAAACGTACCAGGGTACATCTGTCCGCGGCTGCGTTGAACGATGCATGCAATGATAAGTATGAGCAGCAGTAGCGCGATGATACACATGAGAATAATGAACCATCCGGCTGAGGCGTGACTTTCTCGCAACTCTAGCATACACATCATGCATCTTCATTTCCTAGCCCAAAATGTTACAATTACATCAACGAAATCAGTGATAACATTAAGTGCGATGCAAAAAGTACACATGTAGGCCTACTGTTACATAGTCAGGCCCGTCGAGAGGGGAAAGGGAGTATAATTTTTCTCTGGCCCGCGACGTTTAGGGACGCTCAAACAATATATTTGCTATAGGCTATATATGAACACATTTTTATTCGCTAGCCTAAAATGTTACAATCACGTCAATAAATTATAAAATCAGGGACAACGCTATGTACTACATAAGTACACAAGTAAAAGTACTGAAGACTCGTGAAATAATGTACTTTTCGTTTTATTTCATTTCATTTTTTTGTACACAAACAACACCACATCAGCTTATCGGTCATCGCAAAACAGCCCTGGTAAAAAGAAAGAACTAATAGGTTTATGCACACACCTTCACTCTTCGGCGGATCTCTCTTGGTAACTGAAAAGTTGAAAACATATACACAATTCATTGTTATACACATGTACAGACAGTACTCGCAGATTTTAAGTAACGAAACCAGCAAACAATATTATCAGACCAAGTGCAAAGTAATGATAAAATTTTTCTACAACTACACTGGTCATCAGCCATGCACCTGAATGTGCAAAACCACAAAATAACTTTGTATAATGCAAAAGATTTTTTTGTACACGCTTAGTCAAAAAACAAACTAGTTTGAGCCTTTCAAAGGTTTTGTGAACATTTTTGCAATTAAGGCTTGGTTGATGGCGTGACGTACCGGTAACGCGTTTCATCCGATCAACGAAGTTACTGTACGCCGGGCCGAGTTAGTACTTGGATGAGTGACTGCCTGCGGGCAGGTAAACCATCTCAGTATGTAACAAGCCGCCCAGGTCAACTCAGCCTTCCATCCCTCCAGGGTAGGTAAATCGAGTGCCGGCCTATCTGGCTGGGGTTAAGGCGGGGCGCGTTCACCTATGTCAAGTGGCAGGTAACACTGTATGATAGTCTTTATTAAAGCAATCACAGGCAAACCGCTGTAGACACAATGCAAAACATACTGACATGCTAAAAAAAACAACCAAAAAACAGTCTTTGTACAATACACGGTAGATAAAATTGCACTCATCAATATTATTTATTTTAGAGGGAGACAACATGAAGATATTCACAGTGGTGTAAAATTTAACACAGAGTCTTAACAACAGCGACAATTACTATAAAATCTGAGAAAACATAAAAACAACATGCTGCCACAGTCGGCGGAATCAACAGCATCCCGTACGGCAGGTGACGCTCCGTAGCTTCAAGATGGGCTATCCAGAAAGAGCTATATCACCACCTTTAACCTTTAACATGTGTGTGAACAACTTGCCCACGATTGATACCTGGCAGTGGACCGGACGGGAATCGTACCAGCAACTTCACGATCACCAGTCCGACACGCTACCATTAAACTACCAGGCCACATGAAAAGAAAACGAAAGCGTATCCAAAAATACGACTGCAGAACAGTAATTTAATAAATACAGACGCACCGTGCGGGATACCGACGCGTTCTCTCCAGGGCGGATGCGATCGTGTCTCACGCGTCTCCGGCGCCAGTCCGTTAACCGCCACCACCCGGAAGTAATACTCCTCGCCCGCCGTCAGGTTTCCGATGTGAGCCCAGTTTTCTCCCGCCGCCGCCACTTCCGGTTTCGGCTCGCTGCGGTTCCACGGCCCGTCTACAGGCAGCGAAACAACCAACGGCAGCATGTGGTTAGGCGCCAATCTTTATACGTATGATTAACGAAAACGAAAAGGCGTAGAAAAACAACAATTGGCGTAAACGTCCATCATGACAAGAGTAACCAGTGGATAAAATCGACAATTTTCAACTCACAAAGTCAAAGGTCAGGTGGATGGCCGCTGGGTCGCACAATACGTCGGCACTGGGCCGACATTGTTTTCTTGTTCTGTAGCGTATCACTAGCTTCTATTTATGCCTACAGTTTATTGTACGTAAGAAAGCCAACACAAACCTGCGTCGGAAACCTTGACATACTCAACATAGAAACGACCGCCAGGGTTGGCGGCAGGTTTGCGTTTCGACGGGCTCCACGAGACGTTCGCCGAATTCTCTCCCACAGCGATTGACCCGATAGCCGGCACGTCCGGGTCTACGTAAAGTCGACACACGTATAAATAGTGCTTTATCGTCACCAACATCGTTTTTAGAGGTTTTCCTAACATTATGCGCTATACCGGCTCGAGACGATGCAAGCTATAAGCGACCCTCATTCTCAGGCAACGTGTCTGTCTGTATCCGACAATGTCTATGTGTCTGTTTGTCCGCATCTCGGCTATAGCCATTGCAGCAGTCGAGAGCCACGTCACGTCGCCTACCGGCTTGTAAATCTACTTACTTACCTACTATCATTGGATTGCTATCACCTCATGATTTGGGCTTTGGAGATCAGTTTCGATTTATGCCCAAACATTTACATGCCGTTGCCGTGGCATAAAAGTAGGGACGAGGGATCATTATAAAAATTGTTAAATTTTTTTTTATTTCATAACATTCCATGTAATAATGATCCCACAGCACTTAGAAAAAAAGAGACACGCTAACCAGTAAGGTTACACACAAAAACTAGCCTGAAGTAAAAACGACGCAACACAACAGATTGTTACACTCAGTTTTGTTTCAGTAACACTAAAAGAACTGCATCAATGCTTCTGAGGAACCCATCCGATACAATTTTATCAACAGGTTGTTTTTATAAACTAATGGCAAATGCAAGCTGTCATGGACATTACGCACACGAGTTTCACAAGGTGTCTACAGTATGTATGAGATAAAGTCGTAATTTTTGGTTCTAGGGTATCATTTTCGGGGTCGGCCAATTTAACGGTGTCATTTATATTTACCCCTGATCGACCTCCGTTGCCATGGCAACGAAATTTGGGACAAAATGGGCGATAACTCGGTCCCCTTAAAAGAAAATTGCACGCTGTTTGCACCTACCCCCATATTTTCGGGCCCACGCTATCCGCTATCATTTAAATTTTTCCCCTGCCAACCCCCGTTGCCATGGCAACGAATTTTGTGACAAAATTGGCTATAACTTGGCCCCGTAGAAAATAATTGCGCGCTGTTTGCACCTACCCCTATATTTTCGGGGCCGGGCTATTTGATGTTGTCATTTAAATTTCTCTCCTGGCGACCCCTGTTGCCATGGCAACAAATTTTGGGAAAAAAATTCACTATAACTCGGTCTGTGCAAGAGATATCTGCAAGATTTTTGCGTCTATAGTGGGGTTTTCGGGAATGGGCCATCGAATGTTGCCAACCGAATTTTTCCCCGAGCGACCCTCGTTGCCATGGCAACGAAATTTAGGACAAAATTGGCTATAACTTGGCTTATGTAAGAGATATCGGGGACAAAAGTCACTGGGGCTACGTACAATGCAGCTCGGGTTTGGCAGCGCCATCGCACGAGAGGCCATATGGTGCTAAACCGGAGTTGATTGACAGCTGCACTGTACATAGCTCCGCCCCGTTTTGTTGTATGCGAGGTTTCGTTGCAAATGTAGGCACCCTCTTAGGCGGGAACTTAAAACGTACTAGTTTTAACGTTGCTATACTGGGGTGTAATGTGATATTATGGACAATTACGCTATGTAGAAATAACCGTGAGGAATCTGTCTACGCCTGCTCACCTGAGAGTTTGAGGGTGTGTCCCTCAGTCGTCAGCACTGGCCCGCGCCCGGCGACAGTCCGTGCTGACAGAGAGATGACGTAGTCCGTGTCAGACTCCAGGTCCACCAACCGGTGTGCAGTATACGCCGCGTCGACGACCACCCGGCGAGGAGTCGACACGTGCGGAGGCTCTGTCAACACACACCACGGGTCAACTCGGCCTGGCCATCCATCCGCGGGTAACAGTGGCGTCGTGACCGGGACGGAGGGACGAGCGGGGAAAATTGCACCCCTCCACTTTAAATTTTGGGCTCTCGCAAAGTTGGCGGAAAATCATGTTGTAAAAAAATTCATCAAAAATGCGAAATTCGGGGTCAACCCCCTGTCTGAGAAAACGTAAGGGCAAGCGACGTGGCCGGCGGACAGGATAAGAAAATGTTCCCCCTCCTGCACTCACACCATGTCCTAAATTTTGGGCTAACGAAAAACTTGCAAAAAATCAATCTTCTTGTTGTCAGAAAATGTTCATCAAAAGATGCAAAATTTATGGCTGAAACCTCCCTGCATCCGAGTAGTAATCACTTCATATTGACCCGAATGGGAGTCAATCCACTGACATCGTGATCGTAAGTACTGTAACACTACAAAGGCCTATAAAGAAACAAAATTGCGTGCTTCCGGTTGCCGTCCGTCCCCAGAAAAAAAAACCCAGTCCCTAAAATTTTTGTTTGACCTTCAAAAATATCAGCTCAGTTATCAGTATATTAATTTTATAAAATTTTAGTGAAAAACTGCTTACATCGAGCTTAAAATGTTGCAGTATCTTTGCTTATAGGTTCTCGTGAGTAGAGCCTACTGTTTAGTGCGTCAGTTTGTTTTTACGCGCGAAACCAGCTACTGCTTTCAGCGCGTCTTAGCCACCGCAATTCTGTCCGTCTGTCTCTCTGTCTGTCCGTCAGTTCGTCACACGAGTGGATCAGTCAAAAACGGTGCAAGATAGGATCACCAAGTCTTCACCGTCGGCTGCCTGGAAGACTCTAGTTTCAAAAACCGTAAAGCTTTTCCATAAATTCGAATGGGGTCATCCCGAACGAGGGCGCAAAATGAGAGGGGGTGGGCAGAATTTGCGATTTTTGGCCAGTAACGGTGCGAGATATGGCCTAGGTTACTATTAGTCAATAATAAGAAATCGTACACTGGCTCTCGATTGGCGCCGAATTCAATGACCTTGGATGATCTTGAACGCCAAAATAGGGGGTTTTATGGATTTTTGGCGATTTCGGACTGTGACACAAGTCTATGTCATTCACAAGGTGGAGCCACGGAACTATCATTATGTGCACTTCGACATGACTAATAAAGGTGTTGTCGCCTATGCAAGTTTTGGGCGGGTTCATCTTGGGTTGAACTTAGATGTGACATTATAAAGTATTTTATTAACCACCACCCATGGCGTGCGCCAGCTAGCCGCCGGCTGCCTTGCTGTTGGTTTCATATAAGCTTAGTGCCGTGTCACTCACCCATGGACACTAAACCCGGCCGCCGCTAAATATTATAGGTCTCTACTCTCTACGGCTTGCAGCTGGTTTTCAAAAGTGCTCGGCGACGTCGGCGTCATATCAGATGCAATTTTACATGGCGATTTTAATCGCATATTGTAGCCTATCGGTATGAAAAAAGACCATCAAACATTGTTGAATTTTGAAATTCTTGCTGGAAAACGGCAAAAAACGCACCTTTTCATATAAAGTCGCCTGTAAAAAATTTTCATGGTTGGGCCAAAGGGGGGGCATCGCACCGTGGCCCCCTTAAATACGCCACTGACCACAACCGTATTTGGAAACGCTTTTGAAACAAAATGGGTGACTTCGCTTTTTGACTTAGACTTTCGCTGAGACTTTCGCTGAGCCTAAACTTCGGTCTAAGTACCTACTTAAGTCAAAAAGTGAATGATTTTGCAGAGCGAAAACATGGCGACTAACGCGGATAGTTTAATAAATTAAAACAGTCTGGTACCAAAAATAAACGCCGTAATGGCTACACAATGACGTAAGACGTTACATAATTACGTCATTTGCGTGCGCGGCACAATTAAATAAGCAAGTCCAAGCGTAACTACTTGATTTATTTCCTGTTAGGTTTACCGTTTTCCGCCATTTTTAATCGTTTAGTTAAACTTTGGTCTAAGTACAGACTTTAGCGTTCAGCTTTAACTTTGGCTCAGCGAACAGGCTCAGCGAAAGTCTAAGTCAAAAAGTGAAGTCGCCCAATCTATCACTTCTAAAACTGCACGCTTTACTGCTTACTTTGTGCATCGAAACATGTACAGCGTCTTCATTACAGATGACGTCAATAAAATTATTGTAAACTGCGTACATCAAGTTGTTCGAAGTACTTTTTACATTCTACTTCAAAGTAAATTTTTGCCCAGTATTATTCAGTACTTTTACTTTTTACTTAGGTAGCTTTTCATGGTATACTTGTATTTTTCCTTGAGTATGTTTCTGGGGTACTTTTCACATAACTGGTGAAGTGTGTGCTGCAAGCACTTACTGATTCTGTACTCGATAATGTACGGAAGCAGTACGCCGTTAGCGAACTCAGGCGGCGTCCAGTCGATCGTCATGTGGTTGGAACCTCGCTCAGCGACAACCAGTGACCCCATCACACTCGGCGCTACACCGTCACACAATCAAATCATGCAGATTTATTTATAGCCAGTGTTTAAATTGTCGGAGGGTGGGCGTTAAGAAAGGCTGAACCCCCAACTGTTTTCTCAACCCCCCTAACACACTGCCAAATCATGTACCGGGGGTCAGCTATATGCAATATACACACGATTTACACGAAAATTTTGGTCAGACTCCGACGGCGAAAAAATTTAATCCCCTCCCGGCTAGATTTTTACTATTCAAACACTGTTTATAGCAGCGACCACACACTAAGAACAAAGATCATGCAAAGATTCGTAACGTACTCATAATAACTTGGAACCATATTGTACAGGCCTATTGTGTATAGCATATAATAATAATTTTAACAAATTATAAGGCGCGCAGTCAGCGAACTGAATCTGAGGCGCCGAACATAATGGACACGCGCAGTCATATAGCTGCCACTTCCGATATTATAAAAGCGCTTCTGGTCTTCAGTACGACGTTTTATGTAATAAGCGCTATAAGCAGAAACTTCTACTGCTATAGCATGTACCGTACTTTATCTTTACCTGCGCCAAGGAGGTTATGTTTTTGCCGGTTTTTGTTTGTCTGTTTGTCTGTGTGTCACAAAGATAACTCAAAAAGTTATGGACGGATCTATCTGAAATTTTGAGGGTACGTCGGGCACGGCATAAACTACCAGTGATTAAATTTTGGGGGTGATCCGACAGGAATCCTAGATTCTGGATCACTTTGAAATTTTCGTTACCACTGCGTTAAAAGGGGCATAAGGGAACCGCTGGCAAAGCTAAGATGGTGATGCCACCTGGCGAATAGCTTTGCCTTGGCGCAGGTACCCGCGGGCTACGACTGCTTTCTAGTTTTTTTTTTACTTTTTACCCGCCAGAACGGGATCTTCAACATGATTGATCACATATGACAGGTGACGCTCCGCGACTCTACGACAGGTTTCCCATAAAGAGCTATGTATATGTATGAACAACCTTTAACCTGTCTGCTAGTCTATACTTACGCGCTTGCGGAGTATCGAAGTCGATGGTGTCACTGAGTTTGCCGGCGCTGCCCTGGTTCAACACGAGTACGCCGGCCCTGATGGTTGAGTACGGCCACAAGTCGTCCACCTCGCCGTAGATCGGGATCCCTCCAGCGTCGCGCCGGCGACGATGCAGCTGCTCGGTGAAGATGTTGAAAGGCGGACAAGGATTGGCCGGCGGTCCCACCAGGACGTCGGTCGACCGCACGTCACGTGGCGCGTCCACACGCCAGAACTGAATCTACAACATCCACAAGCAATCAATCTAGACCTGGTTCTGGACAATAATTGCTAAACTACTCTTAGATATTACGGCGAGGGAGAGTGCACGCCTTAGTATGAGCACGATATAGCTTGTGCACCATGGTACCGAAGCTAACGTGGTGATGGGAGTTGGGTGATGAATTCCACTCGGTGACAGAGCTGCATTTTTGATGCCTAACATGTTAGGCATTGTTCATAGATAAGTATATTATAAATACTATAATTAGATACTTCATACTGGAGCACGAAAACGAATTTACAAGTATATTGCCTTAGTACAGCAAAACAAAACTCTTTCGAATTTTTCGTCTGCCGTGCCGTCAGCAGAAATTAAAACTATTAGCTAAAAGTATTAAAACAATTAAAAGTATTATTAACATTAGCATATTTATAATATATTTATCTATGGTACACCTAACTTGTTAGGTGATCCAAAACGCAGCTTAGTTCTTGATACTAAAGACTTTTAAAATTGAGTTGAGGAACAACGAAGTATATTGAGTCTCTGTTTGGCAGCAGATCCTCTGACAGGTCTATCACACGGAACCAAATCCACATTAATCAATCAATCCATCTGTCGATTTATTTGTTTGTTCAACAAAGTGCAAATAATCGTAGGGGCCTATGTAACATATAAAGTCCTCCACCGAGCCACGGGGCCCGCAGAACGGCGCTGATCTCCGTTTCTTTAGTTCTCAGCGAGACACCGGCTTACATTACGAGACCACGGTATTTGCTGGTACGGTACTCATACCAAATCTCAGGAATGATGGTCAAGCTGAGTAATAAGCATAGGCCTAATCAGGAAAGCTAAAGTACTGCCCGATCGACACAAGTAAAGACCGACAGTGCTTTACAACGTTAAAGTTGCGAAAAAGGTAATTAAGTCTTGAGAGCTCTGCGGAAAGCCGGAACAGAATGAAGATTCCTGGCGTACGGAAGAACCTGGCGCCATATCTTTGGACCCCAGACGGAGTAGGCTAAACGCGCTTCCCGAACTGAGTCCTTGTCCTCTTGACAACCATCACCATTTCCGTACCCCGTTCATCAGCCGCTATTGCCCGGGAATATTAAAGTAACAAGGACCAAGCTAGTTTGGTGTTTGGTAATAAGTAGAATCGCTTCCCTCCTATTCGCTGGGTGGCAGCAGCAATTTCCAAATGCGTGTTTTGGCTGCAGTGTTTGACCTCAAATCTCCCCTTCTTCTAGGGGAGGTCAGAAACCCCTATCTAACACCGTAACACTGGCTTAACACTCGACAAAAAAGAACTTAATCGCTCCGATTACAAATTTCTAGGCAATAAAGTCTGGACTAATCGTAAAAAAACGTGTCCACTACAGATTACACGGATCGATCAAATTTCATTTAGAAATGTGCCCTGCAGCGAAAAGAAAGAGACAGTATTAGTGACCCGGTATCCGCGGAAGAATCCTCTGACGCGTTGAATGCTCGTATCGACCGAGTCCCAGGTGAACTGGGCGTAGGTTCCGTTCCTCTCAGCGTTCGGTCGTAGTCGGAAGTTAGCCGGAATATCCTCCGGCCCTACACAAACCATCCGCTCAGTTAGGCCTACTGCTCTGAAACTTCTCGAAATCATAGTACTGTTACGATCACTTAAATAAAATAACGATAACGAATTTAGTCCACATTTTTTGACGCTTAGTGACCTTTGACCTTTTGATCTGGTCAATGGCATAGACCTATCGATTATTCTGCCCTAGTCAACGTACACATCAATTTTACTTTTCTGCATAGATGTAAAAAAAGTTCCAGAAAAAATAAGAAAATGTTTTGAAAAACGTAAAAAACGTGGCAAAAATTTTAAAAAAACTTTTAAAAACGTTGATAAAAACGTTAGCCTTAATTTGTTCTACTTCTTGCCTAAAACCTAATGCTGTAATTGCAGTACAGCTAGAACTAAAGAAAGAGATAAAATTTTATTCAATTTCAATTCAACTGTGTAGTCGTAAGACCACGTATCACTAGAATAAGTAAGTAAACTACCACCACTATAGCATATTAATTCGTTTGCGTGGCTTTAAAATCTCTTCTCGGTAGAATTTTTAAATTTTAATAAACGTTTTTTTTAAAAGAATAAAAAACGTTGAGAAAATAAAAAAAAACGTTATAAAACCATAAAACGTTTTTTTACATCTATGCTTTTCTGCGATTTTTTTTTAATTTTCAAGTTGACAAATTAGAGACTGACAAACTGACAGACAGACAGACGGGTGGACGCGCACGGCGTGTAATGCGGTGTATATGACAGCCGCATAAAAAGTCCTATTCACATCAATAAATACGCCAGCTGTAGCTCATAATATGCCAAGAATTATGAACAGATTTTGAAAAATACAGGGTTACGACTTCCGAGCACCCCAGAAACCCAAAACTCACTAAACACTCACCGAAAAAAAACCAAACCCAAACGTAATCCAATTTTACCTTCTTGTTCCGTTAATAACAGTATATTTTACTACTGTTAAGTTTTTCTTCGAAGCTTTTAAACCAACGAACCTAGAATTTTTTTGGCTGTTTATTTCAGGTCGTCGATATCCACCAGTGCTCGTTCTTCAAAAAAAAACTCATGGAAACCCCGAACCACATCAAGTTGAGCCTTTTGCAATTCGTTACAATCATATTGTTTGTAACTGACTTTTGCACTTTTCTTTTTTTTCTTTCTTTTTTCTTTTTTTTGTCTTTGGATATTGTATCACTGATTACTTATAGTTACTATGGG
>Ga0209367_1004264_pt1 | contig 19681 bp, 15 predicted proteins | sample WorMetLIZISLAND2_FD_187412 | JGI IMG/M metagenome (GOLD analysis project Ga0209367, IMG submission 187412) | Marine gutless worms symbiont microbial communities from Max Planck institute for Marine Microbiology, Germany - Olavius geniculatus... ...
TTTCTGCGCAGCATTATACAGTCATCGAAAGGTCGATCCGTATAACGCCAGGCTGACGTCGTCGTTACACCTTTTTGTCCCAGACGACCCTCCCGAACCGTGTACTATATTTATCCACTGGCTGAGAGTGAGATAGACTGGCGCATCTGGAGCGTGCAGTTAACGCATGCAGCGTGACGACCTGAGGCTGATTTAACACAAGCGGAAATGTTGCCGTGTGAACAAACAATCGGTATCGCATTAGTAAGGTTACATTTATTAGCCGTGCTGTATTAAGCATGTCATTATTTCAACAACGCCGATCTGACGATCAAACTTTTTATATTTATACAGATGGAAAATATACCAGTGAACCAAAAAATGGGGAAGCCTATTGGCTTCCCCATTTTTTGGTTCACTGGTATATTTTGGTCATGTTTATATTCTATGTATACACCTTTCGCAGATGTTCGCTCAGTTAATTACCAGTAAGTGCACCTCAGAATGATGTAGCCAATCCGAGCCGTGCTAACTAATGTCTAAGGTGATACGATGACATCTGCATGCGAAGAAACCCAAACATAACTAGAAGGGCAAACAGAGAACGCAAACCTCCGTTCTTCTGCAACTTTTTGCGCTATCTCGCTGACAAACCAAGAGACAGATAAATAAACGAACGTTAGGTTATCACAAAAGCTCCTTCGCAGAGGCAATGAAAGTAAAAAAGGTAAAGGTAGTATAGAGCTCTTAATTGGAAACCCATCACAGAGCTACGGAGCGTCACCTGCGATATGGGATCACACAGTGTTGCCTGCCATCCGCCACAGGTGAACGCGCGGCGCTCTGAATAACCCCAGCCAGACAGGCCGGTACTCAATTTACCTCCCCCGGAGGGATAAAAGACTGAGTTGACCTTGAAAAAGGCTAAGTTGTCTCTTGGGTCTAAAGCGATTTTGTTTCGGTTTTCTTTTAGTTTTGTTGGCATGTTGCAGATGTAGATACCGCCTAAATGGAGGCCAAAAATCGTCTGCAGCGATCATCGGCAACGAATGAACCGATAATCTAATAAACTGTCGGTCGGTCGTCGCTCACGGATTAATTTGAACTAGTCCGCAATAACAGCAGCCCACGCACGCACGCACGTGTCAGACGCAACTATCAGTGACGTCATCACACGCGACGACTCGTGACGTCATCACTATGGCGATAGGCGCTAAAGATAGAAGCAAGTCGACGAACGGCGGCGGTGGGAGCGGGGAGGGGACGGAAGAAGCGACAAAATGGGTCCCCAGTCAGCCGCTGGGCGTATCATCACGATGATCTCTGCAGTGAGAACGAATGGTGCTGCTCGATGCTTGTCCAAATATCGGCGCGGGCGGGCGGACGGAACGGATGGGTGATGATTCGAGAATTTCGCCATGACCGCCGACGCCGCATTTTATCGCCGTTTATTACTAACGACACGCAGCGAATTCTGTCTCCGGCACAATGTCAGCAGTGGTATAACGTGTTGAAGTAGTACTGGCGACACGCAGCCGGACAGCAGCCTTGTTGACGTCATCCGCCAGCAGTCGTGACGTCAGAGAACGGCCCCACGAGGGGTTATTCCTCCAACCCCTCCGCCAGTGAGGGGTTATTGCCCGGTGGCTGGCACGCACGGCGTGACAGGCAGGCCGTGGCGTGCCGGTCTGATCGATAGCTGTACAAAAGGCCCACTGATGCACGCACGCACGCACGAACGGACGGACGGACGCACCGTAGCGAGGGGTGCACATCGCCATGCGTCGCCGAATCTGATTGTGACGGTATGATGGTGATAGTCGGGGTGCTCCGGATGCTGTCCCCCACCCCTTCACACTTCCACACCCCACTCTTTCCAGGCTTGCCGTGGATATGGATATCCATGGATGCATCCATGGATATTTTGCTGTCGCACCTGCTAATTAAACTTACTATTTATGTGTTTCATTTCTATATAATATTTATTTGTCTGTCGTTCTTACTCTTCATTTTCTCGTTTATCTATGTTATTGGGTCAAATGAATAATCAGTGACATCAGCACGTCATTATTTATTATCCTAAATTAATTTATTTTATTAGCACTATAGCAGCAACAGATCTTAATCTTTGGTGCTTTAATGCTGTTGTTTCTCTTTCTTTTTCTCAAATCCTATCCTCCATAGACATCTGGCACCCCTCAGACTGACTCCACGGCTATTCGGACCTGCTCACGGTTTTTATTTCTATTCTTTTCAGTTTTTTTTTCTGAGTTTTAGTTTTCATTCTTTATTTCTTACCTTTTCAGTTTTTCTCTCTTATTTTAGTTCTCTTTACTTCAGTCATTTTTCGAATTTTGTCATTTTTACATTTAACGCTATTTCTATTCTCAGTATCTCTCATTTCATTTTTCTTTTAAACATTTCAGTTCTTGGTGATCCATTGAAACCATGCGTTTATCTTGCACCGTTACGGAGATATAAAGCCTCAAATTTGCATTTGCTCATGTTGAAGGCCAAAAGTTTAGTGCGCATGCTCCGTGTTACGTGACCTGTAGGCAGGGGGTCCAAAATGACCACATATTTAGAATTCCTAAGTCCATATTGCCTATTCACTATACAACTTCTATGAAGCTACGATGACGATTAAGGGCTGTTTGTTGGTGAAAATTTTATACACAGGCATGTTTTTAAAGGCCAAAACGTTGACTGCGCATGCCCCGTGTCACGTGACCTGTGGGTAGGGGGTCCAAAATGACCACCTATTTGGAATTCCCGAGGCCATAATTATTGTCTATTCACTATACAACTTTTATGGGTTTACGATGACGATTAAGGGCCGTTTATATGCGAAATTTTTATACAGGAGCATTTTGGCCGAAAATTTCCAAGTCTATTTTTGGGCCCAATTTTTGACTTTAGGGGATTTTCGGGGGTTAGATATTAACTTTGAATTTCGGTTCCCGAAAAGGTTTAACCCTTGCGTGAAGCCGCGTTGTTCGAGCCATCGCGCGTGAAAATCTGCCGGGCGGTCTGACCTGTAGGTCGGTCAACAAAAAAGGTGTATATATATATATACTAGAAAAAATTTCGTTATACTTCACCCATTTGCCGAAAAACCCCCCAATGGACGGATTTGCACAAACTTTTGCACAAGGGGTCGTCTCGCGGACTTAATCACCTGTTTCAAATTTTGTGTCGATCGGTGGAGGGGTTTCGGATCTGCGCAGGGTCGAATTTTGCCATTCCCCAATGACTTAGACGGTCGCCATTAACATAGACCTGCACTACCGCGCACCTGTGATGATGACGTCACAGCGTGACGCCATAAATGAAACCACAGTAAGTGATGTCTAATAGTGGCTGTACAACTTCACAATAGTTTTGGTTTTCAACTGTCACTGTGTGCTTACTGAGAAAAAGTCTTGGAATTTATTGAACGCCCCTTTTGCAGTGTTACTTGGAACCACACGGGTATCAGTAGTATCTCTGTCAAGTGTGACATAATATCTTATTTCATTCAATATCTTTAGCAGAATGCAGCAGTGTGACAGACAGACAGACGGACGCACAGACCGCTTCGGACTGATTCTGTCGCAATACCCGGTCAGCGGGGGCGCTAGTGGATAACTCCATTGCGTTTGTGATGTGACCGCGAGTCAAACGTCGATTTGACAGCTTTGCTTTTTATAGACATCGAGGAGGACCATTTTAGCAGCCGGCCGTCAATTTGCACCATCAATCAATCACTCAATCAATCAAAACACATTTACCTATACCGACAGGTGTCTGCCAGCTGTATAGGCGAAATGCCGTCTAATTGAATCTAAGCTTACCATACTTGTAGCTTTACTATATCTCCTCAACGCATTCGCGTCCGGCCAGCAAAGTATCAGCAAGAAAAAAAGCATTCGACGATAGCAATAATACCAAGCATTTCAGGCGTTGAAGGTAAACTAGGTCAGTGTTTGCTCAATATGTCATATGCGCTACTTTCGTGAGGTTTTAATTTTAACCTCCCCTGACCTTTATATTTGATTTTTAAACTAAAAACGGACAGACCAGTTACTTCTGACACGAAAAATGTTCAGATCAGTTTTTCGATGTTTTTTCGTGTTCGAGTCAGAAGCCCGTACAGAACGTACGGACGGGCCTCATTACGGTAACTTGTGTTGCAATACCCGCCGGCATCGCCGATGAGACTTTCAGTAATGCGGTCTAAAAGTTCAATACCATCATCACAGCACGCAAAACTGCTCAACCAACCGCAGCTTTTTGGCTCTGAGCCTTTGTAACGGAAAACGAAACGGTAAACTGACCAATGGGCAAGCAATAATGCATTACAGTAGACACTGTCTAACGGCGTCTTTGGTCTACGTGACTACGTTTACGTACGCGTCAACTAATGACCTGTGGGCTCGCCCTGCTTGCCCAGTGGTCAGTTTCGTCAAAGACTAAACCGTGTTAGTTCAGTTCAGTTCAGTTACGTCGCTTTGTATGCGCTTTAGTGGTAGCTAGGCACAATAGCATGTACTTATTTGCATTTTGTACTGCACTCCGTACTGTGTCGAGACTTCTACGGCGTGCCAGCCTTCCATGTTCATCTGCAGTGCAAACGGTGTTTTTTCGCGCCGCCGCATAGGCCTATATGCTAATAAGCAGACGAACGACTTTTCCGACGCCGCCAAATTGGGTTTCGGATTCGGTGCGTCCTGAATACTTAACGCGCCCACCGGTCGACGCTGTAAGCCAAATATAGACACCCACGCAACGATACGGAAGCCGCTTATAAATGCCGCACAGGCTCCACTAAGCGGATTGTCTCTTTTCATGGCGCCATGGTGTCCAACAGTCGTTCGTCCGTCTGTCTCTGCGTTCGTCCGTCATAAGTTGGCAGTCTGTCTATTCTATATTATTATGAATGGAGACGATTTAACGCGATTTTCTGCAGCCGCGTGACGTCATAGCGAGACCGGTCACGTGACGGCAAGCGCACTAGCAGTTCATTGGCTACCGTCCGCGTCCGTCGATGTCGTCCAGCAATGTCGAGCACGTCATAAAAACGCAAAAAGTCTACAAATTACAAAAAAATGTCTTCGGCCGTTTGTCTTCAGTGCTCCAGTTATCTAATAGGGTGTTTACACGATCCAGCAAGCGTCCCATTAGCACGTGTATTTTGAATACATTTGCTGGAAGTTTGCTGGACGTTTGCTGGATCGTGTAAACACCCCATAAAACGACGCGGGTCTTTTAAGCTTGCCAGTTTGTATGCGAGATAGCTCAAAAAGTTGCGAGCGGGTTTCGATGAGATTTTACGAAGAAATGGGGGCACCGGTCTGCCATTTTTTCGGTTTAAGAAGTCGCCAAAAAACGAAAAAAACGCACATCTCGCCTAACCGTTTCCAAGTCTCCAGAATTTAGGCCTATCTTTCAGCAATGCTGGTAAATACACCGGCCGTGTTCCATAAGAAACAGTCACTTGCATTATTCATCACGGATTTGCCAAATCGTGGCCGATTTTCAGAATTCTTTTACTGAGACTCGTGAGACATTATTTGACGCAAATATTTGACACAAAACAATCATCAAAATTTCCACGACCTAAAACGTTTAGCTATACTAGTCACTGGAAATCAGGGCTGAAAAATTGATCCGAAAAAACTAACTTTTTAACGTTTTTTCTAGAAATTAAAAAAAAAAACTTTAAATGTCCAATTTTAGGTTTATTAATTTTTTTGTGTAGTTTGGAAATTTATTATATATCATATTTATTTCATGTTTTAGTCGTCATTTTAAAGTTATGACGTCAATCACGTCATTATGTTACTCGCAAAAGAGTGTATATTTAAGATGTTTTTCTGGGTCGTAATTTTGTCTACGACCACTATGGTGTTAACTGAACACTAAACCAGAAAAAACCTTTGAACAAACTTTTTAAAAACTTTAAAAATTTTTTTGTAAGAACCTTAAAAACCTAAAACTTAAAAAAATTCTTTAAAAATCGTAGCCCTGCTATAAAATGGTGCTGACGGAACCTGGTAAGTAGACGGGTCGGTTTGGTAGTGGATTAGTGATGGTTCGAAAGAAAAAGATGATCGGAATTGTTGATAGTATTCGTTTCTATGCGGCCTCAGCAGCGGTACTCGTTCGGCGTCGAGTGGGCCTTTCACCGGCAGCTTCACCACCGACCCATCCGACGATCGCGTCCGTCGCTTGAATCTGCAGTAAATAAATATTTAATATCGTAATTAATAAATATTTAATGCAATTCGTCGGTATGTATTCAGTTTCGCACCTCGCGCACATTAGCTTAATCGTTCAGAGGGCCAAACGGCCAGTTCAACATCATCACTAATACCGGGTGGGCCAGAAAAAAACTGACACTGCAACGCGAAACACCCGACGATTATACTGTTTTGAGAGGATTTTCACATCTGCTATTATTGTTCACAGTTTGTATGTAGTCATTTATTTGAAAAATAAATTCATAATTTTTAGTACCAAATGTTTTTCCACACGCAGATTGTGCACGAAACAGCGTTCGTCGTTAGTTAGCGCAACCGCCGTGATAAAATAAATTCTATTCACATAAAACAGAATTTGGTTGCAACGGCAAACGAAAAGCGGAATGAATTAATAAATTTGATACGTCATGAGCAAACAAAAATTGCAAGTGTAATGCGAAAAGAGTAAACTCAAATGCAAAAAATGTCATTTTTGGCCCACTTTGGGTGGTTTGATATAAAATGTGATAACGGATAAAATGCATTTCGCGACAACCGAAAGTTTTTCTGTCTAAATTTCACTATTCAACGAAAATAGTATTTCGTTTTTGGAAAAACGTAAAAGACACAATATTTCTGCGTCTATGCTGTATCCGCAATTTTCTGCGGTTCTAGCAAAACTTTCAAAGCAAAAAACCTACACCGATGTTTTTGATGGTTCAATAGCAATTTTAGAAACTGAGGAAATTTTCTAGCGACGCACAACACAGGAAATTGTAAAAGGCTTTATCGTATCTAATGACTGAGGTGCGTGGGCAGTTATACCCCGTTTACACGATCGAGCAAAACGCAAGCTAACGTCAAGCAAACATCGAGCAAACATCAAGCAGACCTGATGGAACCCCGCCCAATGGCTCAAAATACCTAGGCTTAGCTCACAGCTGATCACGTGTTATATAGGCCTTCTAATTACAACTTCCCCGCCCTCCTAATTAGCATATAGCATGGATGAATGCTAGCAAACATTAAGCAAACGTCAAGCAATCATCGAGCAAACATCAATCAAACGTCCAGCAGACGTCGAGCAATTAGGAGATGTATTTTGAATACATTTGCTTGACGTTTGCTCGATGTTTGCTCGATCGTGTAAACGGGGTATTAGTGAATTATTGTTAACCTATATGCGTAGATAGCGGACAGAAGCACGAAGCCGGCCAGCAGTAGAAAGCAGGTCGCTGAACCGATCTCTGCCGTACGGAAATTCTCCTCCGCTTCCAATTCGTCCCCTGGACAACAACACCACAATCAGCCATATCAGCATGGCATTTATTTAATTCGTTTTATTTAAAAAAAATTACCAATCCACGCATAACAAAGGCTTTAGAAATAGCCTATGTTCGTTGCGTGGACTAAATGGACAGCGCAAAGCCATGCCTCCTACACGTGACCAGTAGGCCTAAGCCCTACAATAAAAAAGTTTTGACTTTGTTTAAACAGTTTGCTGCATGCTTTTCAGCAAAATTATTGACAGATCCGACCTGCGATAAGTCAGCCGAAAATTTTCCCAGTCCATCTGGATTTTAAAAAAATCAATTTGGGGGTCCAGCTCTTTCTTAGATAGGCTTACGGTTTGCTGTTTCAACAGACAGATACCCCGTTTACACGATGAAGCGAGCATGAAGCAAACGTATTCAATATACAAGTGCACGACGTGTGCTCTAAGCTGTCTCCATGTTTGCTTCATCGTGTAAACGGAGTATAATGCGGCGTGCACGGCGGGAAGCCAAGCAATATTGGCGCCGGATCGTATACAGTGGTTTAATCGAGCAAGCAATACTTGGGGGTGCAACCTCTGACATTTCACGTTCCGTGTCCGAGCGTTTTCACTCATATGAATGTCAATCGCATCTGCCAGGCACACAAAATGCAGCTTCTTCTAGCAATAGATCAGCCAGTCCCGCCACAATGTGCGGTTTATATATGTCGTTTTAATATTTATTGCCATATCTCTAGCGTTCTTTCTCTCTAGTCGGGTGGTTGTGGATCAACTGCACAACACGCGACCACAAGTTCAAGTCAGACTTCACGGTCTTGTGACACCTCCAGGAGAAAAATAACGTTATAAAACAAAAGGAAGATAAAATCTGTTAAGAATTGGTTATCCGACTAGCAACAAAAAGTCAAAAGTTATAACCACATAGCTAATCAGCCTATTTTACCTGTTGATATTCTCTACAGTGTTTAACTATACCGAATGGCATTGCATTTTGTCTGACGTTATAGGGCCGACATTGCGCAATTTTCGTTGACCGTGGGCCTATTATAATTATATTCGTGCATTTTAATTCGCAACCGACAGAATTCAAACTGCCATCCTCATAAAATTGAAATTTAATAAAAGTAGTGCAGTTTTTTGCACAACGATAGCCGTTTAGATTTGTAAGTTCATTATTGGCTGTTTGTTGTCATAATGTCGAATTTGAGGCATTTGAAACTATAGAATTATACCACTTTTTGGATTAAACCTAGATGTCATCCTAATTTTACTAACCTTAGTCATGCAAATGAAATCGATTGTTTGATATGAACATACAATTTTGATTGATTTTCTTCAAATAAAAAACACGGAAATCGTTGTACGACAAAACGTATGTGCGGCCTACGCCAAAAATGAGCTTAAGGTTTAAATCTTCGGTGAGAATATTTCTTTTGCAACAAAAATTATACTTGTTTTTTTAACATTTAGTAAACTATTGTACTAGCTAGAGTATCTAACAAACATAAATAAGTAAGTCAGTAAAAAATTTGCTTTTAATTGCAAATGTCAGTCACGCAAGCATTTGCATGTATGAATAATAGATTCAAACTCAATGTCCGCAATATAGGCTACACAGTAATTGGTCAAAGCCTACAGTCAGAAAAACAAAATAACACACGTAGGCCTATATACAAAACCCTAAAATCGCGACCGTTTTCATACATTGGTAAGTTCCAAATTACACTGACACGAATGAAGATTTTTAAAGCGACTTTTGCAGCTGACGTTTGATATAAAAACTTATAGCGATTAGAGGTAGATTCAAGTCGACAGCAGGTGCTCCAAGCGTAGGCCCACGATGTTCTACGTGGGTGGTTTTACACGGATGAAGATCGTTCGTGCGTGGGAGAAATGAGAAGCTAAATGTCAATCAGCTGAGTCTCGAAATCCTCCCGAGACTGCCCCCGGTCACGAATGATACGCGTTAAGCGTTGTTTCCATCCAAGGCAACGCACGCAACGAACGAAACGCTACGCAGCAGGCAACTGACGCAATGACCGCTTCTAACCTTGCGTTTTGGCCGTTGAGTCAGCTGCGTTTGTTACGCACATTCTTCTGTTCGCTGCGTACATTGCGTTGCTTTAAATGGAAACGACGCTTAAAGCGTCAGTCCCGGTTTCTATCTTCGCACCTACCACACTGTTGTCTTTGCACTTTGCACTTTCCGTGGGGCTCAATACGTCACATCAAGGGGCGTGTTGAGGGGACTTTGTGCCTGTTCTCATCCCATAGTAAAAAGAAACAAAATCGTCAAGCTTTGCTCAACGGTAAGTCCTGTCTGCTATTTGCAGCAGATACTGCACTGCTGGAGTGGGTTTAGACGAGTACGCAGTACGAACTTATACCACTCCAGACAGAGTGCTGTATCGTAGTTACACGACGAAAGTTGTAAAAACAGTATCAGTGCATGCAGTGAATGTGGTTTAAACTTTAAATGTAAAATGAATAAGCACGCAGGAGGCACTTCCGTCTACCATCTTAGAATATACAACGAATAGCCCTACGCACGTTGGTACCCGCATGTCACATAACACGCACTGGAGCCGGGCTCACAACGTTTCTATGACAAGAAGAGTCGCCAACGACACGTCTTTTCATATCTTTCTTATAGTATTCACTCCATCATGCGGAGGCAAGACCGAAATAGCAGCTTTTAGCCGACTTACGCTTCCACTTGCCACTTTCACTAAGACGCGATTGACAGCAGACGAGTAATGGCCAACGTTAAAATGGCGTTTTCTATCGTAGCTCGGCTAATCATTCAGTCGAGTTTATTTGAGAAAAGGTGTTGCAAACATAATCCACTCCAAATCAAATTAATTCCAGCGCAAGTTAAAGTTAAAACATACAAATAGCCTACAATGTAATAAAGTTCGTTAAATCATGGAAGTTTATTTTTTTAAAAAAACTTAGAGAACTAATATACGAAACACTGTAAACATTTATTCAATTCTCCGTCTGAAGAAGTAGCACTGTGCTAAAAAATATTTTTTTTAAATTTTTTTATAAATAAAATAATGTTTTGCATGTCAAACATTTGCAAAAGTTTTAACGATTGCTGTCCTAGAAAGCAAACTTTGTAGCCTACCAAGAATTAATAACCCACCCTTTTCTTGTAGGCCTAATATGAATTTCGTATTTAACTGAATCGCATTTGTATGAACGCGCTTCCGGGTTTTAGCGAACACAATTATGTTTGTGCGGAGATCAGTTCTTAGCAATTGGCAGGCAGCGATAGCCACCTACACCGTACAAGCGTTATTGTACTGCCGTCCTAATAGGCCGCATTACAGGTCGTGTCTGTCCGTCCGTCTGTCAGTCTGTTTTTGTCCGTCTGTTCCATACGAGCTTTTGCTCGTAACTAGAAGACTAAAAACACCGAAAAGCCAAGTCAAAAACTACGTCAACGTTCTCCCTGCAGGCCCAAGACTAATCCGTGTGCTAACTTATTCCCGGTTCAAAAAGTAGAAATCCAGGTTATAGCTCGATACGTATTATAAAATTGTCATATACGTATGATTTGTTCTACTGCCGACGCCAATGGTTTCAGCCTCTACAGTATAAGATGTGACGTCAATGAGTGCGTATTTGATATCTTACAATTTGTAGCGTTAATAAATTTTGCTAATTATCACTCACATTTTCTACGTCAGAAATGTGAATGGTATAAGAAGCATTTTAAGAAATGGTTATAAATTTTCACTTTTCTTGCTTACTGAATATTTTCCGCTGTTTAGATATGGTATGTCCTATGTTTCACGTTTCATACACACAATAAGTCGGTGTAGGACATTTATCCGTAAACGGACGTTATCCCGTACGAACATTTCTCCATACGAACACAAATCGGACATTTCCCCGTCCGTACGAGATTATGTCCGTACGGGCAAATGTCCGTTTACCATGACATAAACGTATTATTCGCAGTATTCACGTGTGATTCAAAAATATCACACGTATATTATACGTATAAACCGAACTATAGTGGTTGAAGACACTGTTATAGGGTCAGGGTTACGCAGCTGTAAGCGGACGGCCGCATTATGTCGGCAACAAGCCGAAAGATTTTTTTTCCACTTTTATACGTGACTTTTTTCCCACCGGCTCCAGCTAAGTATAGCAGCATGCTTTTTTCAGAAGACCGTCACCACTAGAAACGTGGTGCACTTACACCAGCGCATGTTTGAGTATGCGGCCGAGCGACTGTGTCTGCTGTCTACAGAACGCCGCCGGTTAGCAGCCGCAGGTATAACGCAGCCAACGCAACGACGTAATCTACGCACAGCCGCGGACGTTGTCGACGAGTTGATGATGCCACGACGCCGAAATGAGGCCTGTACTGTCCACCACTGACGATAAAACGCTGTACATAATAGAGCCCTATGCAGCTTTAGATCATCGCCGTAATAATTACGAGCACAGACAACGATGAACATCAAAAACCGAATAATAAAAACTCTATTTCGCCATTGCGGCAGTAGCACAAACAAACACACAATATATAACCAAACACAAAAAAAAACATAAAAGCCCACGATGCAAACGCAGACAAAATCAAAAAAGAAATATAGAAATACAATAAACAAAATAAAAAACAAAAAGAAAAAAATATTCAAATTAATTACAAACTGGAAACTGGCCGGCGAACTTTCCCTATCCTGCGCTAGACTGAAGGATGGCTGTTTGACCACTTTGTGGGTAAAGCGTCCGCTATCAGTCAACCAACAAGGCCAACTCAGCCCGCCATCCCTCCACAGTCGGTTAAATGAGTAGTAACCCATTATATGGGTTACGGAAGGTGAAGACCTTTGTACAGCTGACTGGGGCCGCTGCGCCAGCCTGTGTCTGCAGGCTGCACGCGGTGGCTGTGCGACCGGCGGTTCTGGTTAGTGACGAAAAGCGCATTAGAGGTGTGTATACGCGACGATGCGCTATACAAATTACAACCTTTACCTTTTTACACAGAAAATTTATTAAAGACTCATCAGATAACCTGTAAAAAATTTTCTTGTCGTAAAATTTCCAAAAATTAAAATTTGAGAGCTCAAGTCCCGTATTTACTTAGAATTTAGGAGCAAAAATTAATTTTTGAGCACCCATAATCTTTCTGTCAGAAATTTGCAGCTGTTTATCTGAAAATTGCAACTTCCTGCACGACAGTTTTTTAACCTACGACCTGCTGCGACTTCGTTAATCTCAGACTCTTTTTGTGCTTTCTTTCTTTAATTGCTTTTCTTGATTCCTCCTTGCGGTTACAGAGCAGTCGCGCATCACCTTTACCGGTACTGGTAGCCGTTGACTTCCCATCCATGAAACATGCCAGAACCGCGTCAATCTTGGCTGTGGTATTCTGTCAACCAATGTCATTTCCTGATGTAGACTGATTTTGTGGTTTACGACATATCAAAGTATAGACTTAGCGAAGCGTGGGCTCGATTCCGGTGTTGCGCCCATATTAATGTGTCGACACTCATAAACTGGTTGTCTGGGTCTCTGCCCGGTTACGCTTAAAAGTCGGAAATAGATCGGAAGATCGGCGCAGAAGCTGAAAATAGCGCAAGACTACCGCAGCGACCGACTGACGAGTAGTAAGGTCACGTGAGTGTGGCAGTAACGACATTTCATTGTCGCTATACGCAGTACGCACCCATTCGATCGGCATGCCGACTCGGTGAAACGACGTTATGCAGCCCGAACAATCAGAAACGCACAGCTTGCGTTGGCTCGCCGCACAGCCAGTCCTGTTTACACGATGAAGCAAACGTGAATCACGACGTATTCAAAATACACGTGCACGACGTGTGCTCTAAGTTTGCTTCATGTTGCGCACTTCATGTTTGCTTCATCTTTGCTTCATCGTGTAAACACTCTGTAAGGTATCTGCAACCATTCATTTTCCATCCGGCTGAGGGTAGGAGGCTGAGTTGACCTGAGCACACGGTAGGTTAGCGATAGCAACGCGCTCATGGTTGCTTGGCCGCGGTGAGATTCCCATAAAAAAGCAACCGCCCGATTTTCTGCCGCAATGACCACCTGCACTGTAACTTCTACGAAACGTATCTAAAAGCCGGAGTTTTCACTTCATTTCATTTTTGTCGCTCTGTACGAACATATAGGCGTAATTGCCGATCGATAGAACCCATAATGGAAATGGTGTCAAATTCAGCAACAAAGAAAAAAGTAATTTGGTAAAAGCCGGAATCACTCTTTTCGTTTACATTCACCAAGTGCCAGCATAAGACTGACGGTTGGCTGTAATTTGCAACTGCATGTTTTGGGTGGGATGAAGATTCGACCCTTTAACTCTCCCCTTCCCCTGGAGCACAGGGGCCGCCGAACGTGATAAGACGACAGGCCACAGGCAGACAGACCCCGCTGCGGAAAAATGTTAGGAATAGGCTGTGCAAGAGCTTTCCGCCTAAAAAGCAGCGTAAGCTCGTCACCGCGGGCCCAGATGGCCGACTCGATGACTGACCGGTATACATTCATTCATTGGTAGACCCAGCTGGGCCTGCCCAGTGCGGAATCGCTGAATAATTGATGGAATGCCATTGCGGTGGTGAACACCCATCGTGGAATTAATGGCGATATCGTGACGTCACTGGCCAGCGATCGCGCCCGCCCGCCCGCTGTGTACATAACGACTATTTATAGCTCGTTTATAATGTTGTTGTCCTTCGTGCTACGTTCGATCGGTTGCGGTTGTTCCGACCGTCCTGCGCGGGTAATGGGACTTTCTATTTTTAGCGCTCGGCCCCGAAATAGCTGCGGGCACGCTGGTGCCACGGGCTATTTTCGTTTGATGGTTCGATTCTCTGGCGAACGGAACTGTTCATTTGAACGCGCGCGATCGTCAGCGTTTACTTACTTACATGATTGTACTTAGACTTAGGTGGCTGGAACGGTTACATAGGCTACGAGCGATCTCCACTGCTTACGGTTACCGGCCACATTGCCACAGACACAGACTAATTAGTCTTTTCCAAGCTGACATCTATCTCGTAGCGTGTCCTGTCATGTCTTCTCGGGTCTGGCCCTTCTGTTTGCACCTTCTGGCCCCTGCGGTGTACTGCTGCGCTGACGGGTCGTGTTCATAAAAAAGCGTAGAACGTGGCTAATGAATCGTTTTCGTTTCGTCTCCTTTCCACTGTAGGCCTATCGTGCAAATCGTCTATTTTCGTTCCTTGTAACAAAACGTCGTGAATAAATAACTGAATGATAATAAAAAGGAGAGACGTAATGCAAGATACCGTTTAAATTGTTAACGTAGCTTAACCGAATGAAATTTGTCCTACAAACCCATGACGATATAACGTAAAGATAGGCTGAATGAAATCAAATAAACACAAAAAAATCCAATTACGGATTGGAAAAGCAAGGAAAAGTCGACAGTAATCGAAGTTGACGCCGTACTGTGACAGTAATGTATATATGTAATATACTCACAGACATTTGGTTCGATATATCTCATCTCACATCTGTCGCCTGTCCAGCTTGATGTGCAGCTGTCACACAAACACACATACTCTGTGTCCGACATATTATGTCAGGGTAATTTCATTGAATACAGAGTTACAGAATTCACACTCATCGGTTTTCTTTTCATCTGTAGGCAATAAATTAATCATGAGAAATTTCACGGCAGTTAACCCGTGCATTGCAAAGTTTCTAGACATGACGAAAGTTATTAATTTTAATTACTATTTGTTATTTTTCATTTTTTTTATTTTATGTTTTTCTTTGTGTCATTTACAGTCAGCTCTGTGCAACTTTTATGTGAAATTTCGCAATTATTGCTTAAGTTGTAGATGCAATGAAAATTCTTGTGGAAAAAAGCGTTGAAACAGCGCTTTTTGTTCTTGCGGCATTAGTAATAAAAGATAACACACCACAGAAAAAGCTGTCCGTTAGAATTCTACACTTAATTTTCAAATTAGTATTAAAATGTAATTATAAATATATAAAATATAAATGCAAAAATCAAACGTCGTCAAAAGCACTAGAAAAAATATTTTACCGCGCAACGTATAGTGCGTATATTCCGTTTGTGCCTTTTTTGCTGGGATTCCGTTTCGTGGCCATTAATAAAGTTTCGCATTAATGGGACGAAAATGGGACGAAAGCGAGTTACTGCAGAGCAGCGTATTATCGGCTGCATTGCAAATCAGTCAGAAGCGAAGTGCTGACAGAAGCGAACGCTGCTTTGTTGGATTACGCCGACATCGCAGAATTAATCAATCTGCGGATTAACAATGGATTAATCTGGGTCTATCTAATTACTTCCAGGAATTAATCAATTTGTATATTTAGCTCCGAAAACTGTCTACAGAGGCCGGGGTACACGCTGGTCCTTTGAATTGACTTTATCGTCCTTCGGCATCCAGTGGCGGTTCTAGCGCGCAAATTCTGTGGGGCACGGCCACATGGCGAGCGCGGTAACGCAAGCCTATAACGGAAGTCTAGGGCAGAGCCCCCAGCGGGGTCCAGGGGCGGAGCCCTTGGTCAGGAGGGTAGGGGGCGAAGCCTCCTGAAGCTGAAGCACTTTTGCTTTTTAAACATTCAATGAAAGCTGCAAATTTGCTGTTATCTTTGCAAAAAAATTATGGGTGGCCACGAAACTGGGGGAGTGCTTGGAGCAAAACTGGGGGGGGGCTGTGCCCCCGGCCCGAGCCTAAAATTGCTATTGCCGGTATCCTGCACTGTTGTTTAAGTTGGCTGCATAATAACTTAAACTAAATTAACTTTGTACGTATAATAGTAACTAAAAGCAACCGTTAAGACCTAGTTGTTAGAAACATTTTTGTATCTTCAACTGCAATTTTTTGGTATTGAAATAGAATAAAAGAAATGCGTAAACCTTACACTGCAGCGTTAGCCTATCTGATGCTTATTGGCGTAAAAGTACAGTATTTAGAGCTAAACGAAAATCACAAAATCAAAAATTCAGGAAACCGCAAATTTTGACATTTGCCACAGAGTTTAGCGCTTGTCACGATTTGCCGTAATTTTTTTACACTGGATGCATTTTTATGTCGGAATCCGTAAATTTTTAACGTTAAACACTCAACGTTTATAATTTCACCTCAAAGCTTTAACGTCCGTCTTTACTTACTGACTAAAAGCCTGAACGATGAATTTCACTATCTACATGGAACACGTACAATTGAATGTTTATTGCTAAGACCGATGATGATTAATTATTCGGCGAGAAACTGAACAAGTAATTATTGATTTCGTAGTGAAAAAGCGTTTCCAGCAGAAAAAAACTAGTGCTCTGAACGACGTAAACCATTGCCGTAAATTTGTCGATTTTTGATGCCGTTATCTGTATGATCAAGCGTAAATCAAAAACTCACGTAACTGTCCAAATAGCCAACTGTAATTTTAAATGAAAAATAATAATTGCTGCAGCTGAATGTCAGTGGTCGCTGCTATTGGCATTGCTATTGCTATTGCTATTGCTTCAGTCTGACGCTGCCAATTCAGTAGCTAGCGTTGATATTCAAACAGTGTCACCTGCTCACAGCAATATTGCGCTATAAGGCTTCCCTTCGAGCAACCGCCAAGAATTGCCGTTGCAGCCAATTTGCTTATTCGGTCACCGGCCAAAGACTTCTTTCTGCGTCGATTTTGACGTTCACTTATTCACACAAATGCACGGATGATGAAACTTTCGTGACAGGGGGTGGCGTATTAACATGCATGGGCGGAGGGGGCTGCAGCGCCAGGCCTACAGAAAATTTAGTACGAACCTGTGAGTAAAGATTATTAAACGAGAATTAAACATTTAAATCAAACTCCAAAACCCGCGTACATGCAAATTTAGGCACGTTCTGCATGTTCGGCCAAACAGGAACCTCATTAAATAAGGCCTCATATAAACTGAGACGGTTTAGTTTTTGACGTACATACCAATGAGCAAGCAGCGCTAACCCACTGGGCGCTGGTTGACGCGTACGTGCGCCTATTCACGTAGGCCACCGACAGTGCCTACTACAATGCATTACTGCTTCCCATTAGTGAGTTCGTCAAAACTGAACCATATATGTCAGTTCAGTTCAGTTCAGTTCAGTTACGTCGCTCTACAGGGTGCGGCGAAAAAAGTAGCCCACTAAAATTTTTCGCTGTTTTCTCAGCAACCGTTCAACATTTATCTAAAGATTTACAGATTTATTTACTAAATTGTTCTACGGCTAACTGCCAAAGAAAATTTGATTCCATTGAAAAATGACGAATTTATAAATTTTTTAACATGACCGCTTACCGATTTTTCAGCGTGAAAAAATGTTCAAGCTACAATACCAGTTCAATAACATCGTTGAAACAAGTCAAACAACACAGCTAACTAATGATTATATGCTAAAATTCTATTGTTACTGTGAATGTTCGAAGTGTCCACCGACAGCTCCAAGCTCCAACACAAGCCTTCAGTCACTTAATTTGATAAGTCTTTCACAGTCTTGTCGATCGGTCCTTGTGGTAGGTTGCTCCAGATAACCTGAAGCGATTCCTTGAGTTCCGCGATTGTTTTTGGCTTTGTTTTAAGCTTGCGGTAAGCTCCAACATTGCACACCACACGTGATAGTCCACCGAGTTTGTATTCGACGATTTCAGAGGCCATTGGTCTTTTCTGATGAAATCTGGACAGTTGGCCCGCAGTCAGTTTCCTGCGCTGCGCGCTGTGTGTGCTGGTGCGCTGTCCTGCTGGAAGATGAATTCGGTGGGCAGCCGGCGATTGCTTGAAAGAACTACAATTTAGCGATAATTTATGAACAAAATAAATTACTGTTTGTCAAAGCGTCACTGTGACGTCATCGGCAGTAACGTGGTAACCGGTTTTCGAAAATTAAATAACATTTTTAGCTTAAACATTTTTAATGCTGAAAAAGTCAGTAGACGGTCATGTTCAGAAGTCTATAATTTCGTCGTTTTTCAACAAAATCATATTTCACTTAGCACTTAAATGTAGAACATTTCTGCAAATGAATCTGTAAAATTCCATGTTAAAATTCCAAGCGGTTGCTGAGAAAACGGCAAAAAAACTTTAGGGGGCTACTTTTTTGCCGCACCCTGTATACGCGCGCCTTTAGTTAAACAACGCGAGGTAAATACGGCTTGATGCATAGATGTTAAAAACGTTAATTTTTAAATAAAAAAAACATTTAAAAACATGTTTTTAAACTTTTATAAAAGCACATTATAAAAACAAATAAAAAACATTAAACTGCAAATGTTTTTAATCGCTACTTTTTTCGGCATTGTACACGCAAAGAATATCCAACTCAGATAATTAAAACAGTCTGATTCGGCCACTGGCTGACTTTGTGCACTTTAAATATGCACATACTTACTTACTTACTTACAAAACAAAAACCTACTATTTGTAAAGACTAAAAACCGGAATGTACTGAATGCACAGATCAAAACAGCTGAACGCAATTCGCCCATGAAAAAATCATATTTGTAATTTTGTACGTTTATGTTTTAACAAGAACAAAAAACACGACATTAAATAGCACAAAAACATTACAGAATAAAAAAAACGCAAAAAGTAAAAAAAGCATTGAAAAATTAAAACAAACAAAAAACACGTTTTTTAAACTTTTATAAAAAAAACATAAAAATGTTTTTTACATCTATGGTTCGATGTGTACCTGCAGCCGGAGCGACGGATGCCGTTGTGAAGCTGGATGGCGAAGCATCGTCCGCCGTTGAGGCACTGCCTCTGTCGCTTCTCGTAGTCCCAGCACTGCAGGCGGTGATGACGACGTCCTGCGGACCCACCATTGCTACCGCTGCTATTGCTCGCTGCCGCCGCGCCTGACTCCTGATGATGATGTTGAGCCATTGACGACGGAGACGCCAGCGGAGGGGGGTTAACGGCACCGCCGCCGCCGGCTGCTTCCTTCCCCTCCCCCTGCTGCTGCTGCTGTTCCACGTGTACCACGAACTCCGTCTTCTGCTCCGCTTCCGCTCCCGTCTCCGGGTACTCCGACATCTCGTTGTCCTGCTTCTCGGCGGTCGCTCCAACCGTTTTCGGTTCCGGTTGATCAGCAACCGGAAGTAGTTGCGATGAGGAGCGGTAGAAGTTGGGTTGCTGCTGCGGGGGTGGTGCGTCGTTCAGAAACGGAGGTCTGTGTGGTGGTTTGACTCTGTCTCTGTC
>Ga0209367_1004265_pt1 | contig 19681 bp, 13 predicted proteins | sample WorMetLIZISLAND2_FD_187412 | JGI IMG/M metagenome (GOLD analysis project Ga0209367, IMG submission 187412) | Marine gutless worms symbiont microbial communities from Max Planck institute for Marine Microbiology, Germany - Olavius geniculatus... ...
TTATTTAGCTGTGTTGTTTCAACGATGTTATTAAATTGGTGTTGTAGCCGGAACATTTTTGAATGCTGAAAAATAGGTAAGCGGTCATGTTAAAAAGTCTGTAACTTCGTCGTTTTTCAACAGAGTCAAATTTTACTTGACAGTTGGACGTGGAAGGTTTTGCTAAATATATCTGTAAAATTTAAAATTAAAATTTTAAACGATTGATGAGAAAACAAAGAAAAACTTTACGGGTCCACTTTTTTCTGCCGCACCCTGTAGTCACGGAAATCCATCAGTCAGTGAAACAGGTCAAGCCAAATAATTCAGATCTCTCCACGTCTGGCAATGGGCGGCGCTAGTAATCTAAGCTGGGACAGCGGGGAGCAAGGGCAAGGACACAGAGGGTCAATAATTTTTTTGTGTGCGAGCCAAATGCTGATCAGTTGTTCTGTGCAACAAAAACGTAATGGGGTCCAGAGGCAGAGTTTCTGGTGACGGGGCAAAGCCCCCTGAAGCTGAAACACTTTTAGCATTTGGACGTTCAACGAAAGCTGCAAATTTGATATTTAGAAACGCAAAAAGTCACAGATGTCTGTGTTGTCTTGCAAAAATGATGTTTAATAAGTCATAACTTGGCACGTTTACGAGATGGTTACCAGAGGGCACTTTATCACCATCAAAATTTCTCCTGGGGAGCAGTCGGGGGCAGCTGCTCCCTTCTTAATTCTGGCACCACCCATGCGTCTGTTTTTGTGCTTTACCGTTTTTTTTCACCGAATAGTTCATTTGTTTTTGTACGTTAATATCTATTCTTGAGCTGCACTGACGAATGTGCAACCAAAATACAAAGCATGAAAAAGTGTATTTTCAACTTCAACATTTGTGTAGGGGCCTATTAAATCTACTAGACTCGTTACGCATTCCTTGCATTCCGTATCCATATACCAAGAGACATATGGCTGGCAAGACTGTTCTAACATACGAGACTTGGCAATAATATACCACTGACAAAGTACGCCACAACAACTTCCGAGATAAATGAATACAAATGAACACAAACAAACTGAAAATAAAGTAACAAAATCCAACCAAATCGCGGTCCATCGCATGGAAATCGCGGCGGCGCTTTGAGCCGGTGTCGGCAATGGTTAGCGTTACAGTCTAAGTCGGCCGGATCACGAGGGCCGTGACCGGACCGGCTGCATGTCCCAGTAGGCGTGTTCGTGTTAGGCAGAACTCAGAACTCCCTACTCCGCTGCCGGTTTCTTCCTCTACGACAAACCTAACAGTAAAAAAATAAATTAAATAATTGCAAATTGTTCAATATCTGTGACCATTGGTGTAGCATATCAGTATACCAAGACTGAGTTTTTTCTAAACACAATCTTAACATGTTTAAATCACGCAAAACAACAACAAAAAAGCGAACCATTCGACATGGCTTCCGTACTGGTTTGATTCACAATGAAGAGAGTTGTTATAACAGCTCCAGCGCCTAAATCATTAATCGCATAACAAAATGCTGACAGTAAATGCAAACCATGATCATCAATATTACTATTATGCTCAACACATAGGCCTATATATGAACCAGCATGTTATACTGACAAGCACAGGTGATCACAAACATTAATAACAAAATCAATAATTGCCTACCACAAATACAGTACAGAAATACGTGCAGAATGCAAAATCTAGCACCTAGGCAATTACACCATTCCGCTAACAAAAACGTGCATATTCACAGATGATAGTAGTAGATTGGCAAGAAGGTGCATAGCCCCTGTGCAGGGATTTGAAGGCAAAGTCCACACGTCTCTAAACCCGAAACACTTTTAATGAAAGCGTTTAATAACAAGAAATTTGAGCTAATGCTCATGAGACGCGCGAAAGCCTATAGCGGTTCCTGTTCGCAAACTGTCAGTCTATCTCCAGCCACTTCGTCGCGACCTTTACGGGGGTACTGCAATTTGATGCCTTGAACCTAGAAAATCGAGACTTGGACCATTGAAATCTGCATTCAATACTAAAAATTTCATATGCAGCTTGTCCATGTCTATCTCAATTGGTTTCGGAGAAATTCCCTCTTGAAATGTGTCTCGCAGCCTGAAATCGCCAAAAAATTCATAAAAACCCCTATTTTAGCGTTCAAGGTCACTCAAGGTCATTGAATTTTGTGGCAATCGAGAGCCAGTGTACGACTTCCTATTAGTGATTAATAGTAACCCATGCACTATCTCGCACCGTTATTGAGATACAGCGACTTATTGGCCAAAAATCAGAAATTTTTTCCACCCCCCCTCTCATTTAGCGCCCTCGTTCGGAGTGACCCCTTTCGAATTTATGGGAACGCTTTACGGTTCCTAAACTAGAGTCTTCCAGGCAGCCGATGGTGAAGATTTGGTGATCCTAGCTTGCACCGTTTTTGACTGATCCACCCGTGTGACGGACGGACAAACGGACGGACGGACGGACAGACAGACTGAATTGCGATGGCTAAGACGTGCTGAAAGCAGTAGCTGCTTTCGCGCGTAAAAATGACAAATTTGCCGACTATTCTGAATATTGGAAATGCAGAAAACCACATATTTGTGTTGTGTCGCTGAAAGAAGGAACATTGGATCATGACTGTAAGGCCCCCTTAAATATACTACTAGTAGCATAAAACTGAGTACATGTACACACAGTTACGTTGCAAGCTTGCCGCCTGTGCAACAGTTTTCACTGCAAGGCCACAAAGATAGAACTGTAGACGCCACACATATACTTTACATGTGAATCTCAAGCATTTAAAGAACAGCACAATTAAAATTTGACAGTGAAAAACACAAAAAAGCCATGCATGTGACTCAACGTCATGTTACCTTCTGTTCGTCATCACTTAGGCACATGGGGTGACTTAAAGTTCAAGTCTCGACAGGGAGGATGAAAACTGCAAATCTGCCTGCTTTTTTAATAGTGGTATTTGGAAACACAAAAAATCACAGATACCTGCGTTGTCTAGCAAAAATGATGTTTAATAAGTCGCACCTTGGCATGTGCATGGCTGCCACCAAAAGGCACTTTATCACCATCAAAATTTCTCCTGGCGAACTAATGGGGGTTGGGCAAGGACACAGGGGGCAGCCGGCGCCGACAATAGTATTATAAATGCACAAAACATCAGTTTATACACTTGTTAACGGCAATATTAAAGAACTCGCACATCGAAAACAGCAAAAATCACAACAGGTGATATTGCCTGCATCACACTGACTGCATGTCAATGTGCTGCTGAATAATATCACCTTTTGTGATTTTTGCTGTTTTCGATGTGCGAGTTCTTTAATACTGCCATTAACAAGTGTATAAACTGATGTTTTGTGCATTTATATTTGCAGTTTTATTACTAAAATACTGTTTTCCTACTGCTGATCAGTTACAAAGATAACATGCCTCTGATATATTTTACAGTAGCCAAGCCGTTTATAACTGTTACTTACTACCTAACGGTGTGACTGAACAAAGTAGACGACACGCGTCAGTATGACGTCACCGCTGGCCTGCATTGTTGACAATATTGAACAAAATTCCTTTTATATCCACAAAATGGCCATACAAATAAATAAACTAATATTGCACGCATCACCCGCTTAATATAAGCCCGGAAAACACTTCAATAATGCTAATTTAACTAATCGTATTATTGCAGTCATTGGACCGTTGCGTAAAATGGCCGATCACAAACATCTATAGCCTAAAGTCAAGTCAAACTAAAGTCTGAGCCCATCTCATAGACTTCAGTTAACCGAGTTCTAGCCAATTTTTGGCAAAAATTCTACAAATTTTGTTACCATGGCAATGAGAGTCAACCATGGTAAACTTACTAAAATTATTTATTTGCTCCACCCTCAAAACCCCTTGTTAGATGCAAGAATCTCGGAGATATCTCGTACACTTGTCAAGTTATAGCCAATTCTGTCCCAAATTTCATTGCCATGGCAACGGGGGTCGGTCGGGGGAAAATGCGATTGGCAGCATTCAATGGCCCATCCCCAAAACCCCCCTATAGACGCAAAAATCTCGCTGATATCTCTTACACAAGCCGAGTTATAGCCCATTTTGTCCCAAATTTCGTTGCCATGGCAACCAGGGAGAGTCCGGGGTAAAATTTAATGACACCATTAGATTGGCCATCCCCGAAAACCATACCCTAGAACCAACAACAAATTTGAGCAAAGCTCACGAGACGCGCGAAAGCCTATAGCATTTCCAGTTCAGTAGTTATAGTTTCGAAAATCGCATATCACTTGAACTTGGCCCATCGGGACCATAATACACATCGGCCATAGGCGCGTGTGGCGTTGGCGACAGTGGCGCCTCCTTGTGAATGATATAGACTTGTGCAGCCCGATATCGTGAAAAAAATCAGTAAAACCCCCTATTTTGGCGTTCAAGGTCATCCAAGGTCACTGAATTCGGTGGCAATCGAAAGCCAGTATACAATTTCCTATTAGTGATTAATCGTAACCTAAGCCCTATCTCGCACCGTTACTGAGATACAGCGAGTTTTTGACCGAAAATCGCAAATTTTGACCACCCCCTCTCATTTAGCGCCCTCGTTCGGGGTGACCCCCTTCGAACTTATGGAAAAGCTTTACGGTTCCTGAAACTAGAGTCTTCCAGGCAGCTGATGGTGAAGATTTGGAGATCCTAGCTTGGACCGTTTTTGCCTGATCCACCCGTGTGACGGACAGACAGACGGACGGACAGAATTGCGATGGCTAAGACGCGCTGAAAGCAGAGCTGCTTTCGCGCGTAAAAATTACGACTCTGTCCTACACACAGCCACAGTTATGACCGTTTAAAGAATTGCTTAATTTTCCCCATAGGCGCCATTGTACTTTTTTTTGATTTTTGCGAATAAATAGGTTAAATAGTAAATTTTAATTTTCTAACCCCAAAAAGGCACTTCCTTGTGCAGAACCACGTCGTTTGACGTATTAAGTGTAAAAATCCCTTAAGAGGTCTGACTTGTGGGTGCGTTGAAGAAAAAAAAGCATATATAAATAATTTTTTTTGCATATATTTCACCCATTTGCCGAGAAGCCCCCCTTGGAGGGATTTGCATAACATTTTGCACGACGGGTCATCTAGCCGATGTAATCAACCGTGCCAAATTTTATCTCGATCCGATCAGGGGTTTTGATTCTGTGGGAATTTTTTGCTTCCACGTAGGAAAGAGAAGTCGCCATTAACACAGGGCTTGAACTATCGTTCAGCCTGTGACTATGCCTACCAGTTCCACTACAGACGACACAAACAGTCATGTGACATCGCACCATGGCACCATTCTCTCATACCAAATATTGACTGCTTGGAGTGCCATATTTGTCCAATCTTTACCCAGCGGCAGATCCAGTAGCTGGAAAGAGGGGGGCATGGCAAGTGCAGTAGTGTGATCTCACAATGGGAGTATCCCCACAATCAAACAGTGACTAGCATGTTGTCGATTAGTGAAATCATTGGCATGTAATGTTATACACAAATGCAGAATGAGTACTAGATATAATGCATTTAATGCTGATATTCATGTATTATTCATTTCTTAGATGTTGCTGGCTCACCAACAGAAAGGCTCCAACAATTCTGGAAAATACGCTTTTTTAGAAACTTGACCTGACCAGGAGCCACACCCGAAAAATTATAGCCAGTTAATCAGTAACAAAAGCAGCAACATCAAATAATTTTCCATGAATATAAAATTAAGCTCTATATTTGCCAAGAAAACAAAATTACTTTCACACATATCGAATTACCAAGGCAAAAAACGAATCTGAATATGAGCACACATGAGGAGACAATCGTAACAACCAGGCCCGCCGAGAGAGAGGAGAAAGAGGGGGAAAGTTTCCTGGGCCCCACAACATTTGTGCGCCCCGCCATTGCTCAAAAAATATATCTGCTTATGTTTGACAGCAGAAATAATCATCTGAATTAAGCCTACGTCAGTCATCAGTTATTTTGCGACAATTTTAAAAAAAATCTGGCTATTTCTTGAATAAATGTATTCAGTATTCTAGCATGCACCCCAGAAACCACCCCCTTTAGGGCCTCACAAGAATGTTTCCCAAGCCTCGCTGTGGCTCTCGTCGGGCCCAGTAACAATAAACGCAATGCATTAATTAAACTTCCACTTATTACAAGCACAACAGACAACCGGATCATAGCAAGTCCAGTCTGCATAACGCCCAATGATCACGTATAACATAAACAATGGACACACATTACTTCCGACAAATCAACTTAGCAGGAAAATGCAGCACTCTACAAACGTTCGGAGTTATGAACAGCATAAACCTCGGCTGCAATGCCTGTTTTATTTCACAGCGTTAAACAGTGGGACAGCTTCAAATTAGGCTGACACCTAGCAACTAATACAAAAGCATTACGATCCCATCAAATATGCACTGCGGCATGGGTGCACATGAATCAGGTGCAAAATAAAAGGAAAGGTCATCACTCATCAGACCAATAATAAATTCAGTTTTAATTTTTTTTGACCCCTAACAATTACACAAAAATTCATCAAAATTCAATGATAGGCATCTGACTAACCAAACAGACAGGCAAAATCAGATGATTGCAATATTTCCTTCCTTCAGCAGAGGTAAAAATTTACATTCGGTGCAGACAACAGAAACACAAGTCAGCATCACAGCAGAATAAGTCTATGACGTAGGCTATATCACATAAATTAACTATGGCAATAGTATGCATAGACCATCAACCACCACTGGCCATCACTCTACACAGACAGATGACATTCCTACAGCAGTGCAGTACAGTGCAGCTGGAATACGTGGCTTATGTTTTGTGGAAAAGATCGTTGTCGAAGACTTCAGCAGTAATCTCAGCGGCTCATGTGGAAATTCTGTGGGATTCCCGTAGAATGTGACTGTGGTGCACCGGGTCCGCAGACTGTCATTGGCTGTGAGACTGCGGATGTGTCCATAGCTTCTTCTGCGATCGTGGCGCCAGCTAGAGATGAGCCAGTGCCGAAACCGAAACCACGATCCGGTGGACTGCAAACAACGAAATACAGAATTTATCTCACACTGCTATCATAAATTCACAGCAGCTAAGGTAAAATGGCAAGAGGTGCAATCACTTTCTTTGTATTTGCCAGCAGATTAACGGTTTGGCCAAAATTTGCGATCAAATCTCCCCCCCCCTGTGGGGTGGGAGAAAGAGACTCCTATTTAACACAATATGTCATGGACCCCCTCTGGGATTAAACCCCATGCATATTTTATTGTAGCCCAAAGGCTAAACTTCAGAAAAACCTGATAACAAGAAAAAATTTGGGATGCAGGGTGCTTACCAGTAGTTTGTTGCTATGACAACCAAAAGCCCTTAGCAACAAGCTTAATGTGCCAATAAGATATAATAAATGTCTAAATGTGTCAAACATGATGGCTATAATTCATATGTTATTAAGTACAAGAAATCGAACAGTATATTTATCACATAGCAACAGTTGCTATGGAGTGAGATTCCCAGCTAAGTCAGTGGCTTAGAGGTGTAACAGGAGCGCAGACGAACAACAGTGCAAGCCACAGGTGCCAACAGTATAGTACAGCCACAACATGCAAGAATACGGTACTTAAGATTTCTCTGAAATCTCAAATACTAGTCCACAACACATGGAACTTCTATGCTCTCAGGCATAATTCAGAATTCATGCTCAAAAGCGTTCCCAAAGATCACAAACCAATGAACGAGCATGAGTGTTAGTAGTGCAATGTTATAATGTGCCTAAAGAAAACAAATTCTCCATGAAAAGAAGCACATCACTGCAGCATGATAACTAAAGGCAATCATATCTCAGGCCTTTGCTGAAAATAGTGCTGCCACCTGGCAAAGCCAACAGAATATAAGCTTATGCCCTACATGCCACTGGTAAAGAATTCCGAATAATCGGGACTCCATGAAAAAATCTGGATTAGTATTAAAATCCAGCTACCTTCTTGGGTCATGCCCAACTCCTCCAAAAAGCTGGCAGTAGTGAGTAAACACAGCGCAGTGCTTTAACCAAAACAACAAAAACAGGTTAGTGTGAGCGACTAGCACTTAACTAACAAGTAAATCAATATTGACAGCAAAAATAAAAGAATGCAATTGCGTTGCATGCCAATATACTATCTGCATGAAACTGATGGGTGTCAATTCGGGGTAAAAAATCTGTGGAATTGTGGGTGGAATTTGAGTCAGTGCTAACTTGCCGATGATGTCATACCTGACTAAAGGAAAGGACGTCGCTAAGAATCAGAATGCGACGAAGGCTGCTTGGATGATGCAGCGAAAAACCCCAGTATGCGAGATAAGCCGGACGGTTTGGACTGTTTCAACGGCTGTGGCGTCGACAAGGAGGGCACCTCAGATGGCTTATTAGCTGGGGTAGCCGCAGGTGCAGAAAATGCCCGGACCGGGGTCGCAGGTCGTTGACTCGGACATGGTGGCGACAGGCCAGTCAACGACTCACTTAGTAACAACCCGCCACAAAGCAAACAAACAACTACCTCTGCTAGCATACACAAATGAGCCAACAGGAAAAGTTAAACCCAAAACTAATAACATAATAAAACAAAACAAACAGAAAAACCGAGAAATCAGGTTATAGTTTAAGCAATACCTCTAACCCAAGAAATGTGCTAGAGAGTGAAGAGTGAAAAAATACAACAGATACTAAGCGGCTAAACAAGAAATAACACAGAAATACAAGAACTCATTGTAACGTGTGACATCAATTTGCTGCTGTCATATGGACAACACAAGCTAAGCTCTTTTGTCATTTTTGTCCTCAGTGGAAATTTGGCACAGGGCAAAAGTGGGTTCATCATCTCTCAACATAGATCTATACTATATTCGAGAGTTGCGACCGCCAATAACTTCTAAATGGCACGATGTACAGCCGTGAAATTTTGCACGCAGATTTGTGTCCTACATGGCCGGGACATGGGCTAGGTTAGATGTCACTCAGGGGTCAGCCGTTTGAGAAAATTTCACTTTTTCTACAATTTTACAGGCACACCTCTTAAGCCGCAGCAGAACTGTGCGCAGCGATTGGCTGTGACTTCATACAGACGTTGTCACTATGGTGACACATCATGGCCACCTTTTATCATGAAAATACGCGCAAAATGACATCATATAAACGTCGTCACCATGGCGATGCATCATGAGCGCTGCAGCATATACTGGAGCGCCCACAATGCTGCTGAAGAACCTGAATCGAGTTGAGGCCCGAAGAGTTGAAAATTGAGGCCGCAGGCCGAGTTGAGGCCCGAATGGCCAAAAATGGCAAAGATCAAGCGACCTGTCCACTTGTTATTTATATGCAGGGCATCAACTCCGTGTCTACTGTATTTCAGTAGATATCGCTTGACGAAAGCACAGCGTTAATTACAATAATTTATCCAGTTACTTGCCACAAAACAGTACGACAAATACACAGTTCACATAGACAAAAAGCCTGGAAAGTAAAGCAACAAAAATTAATAATATAAAACCTATCGAAAGCAAAGAAAACATATCAACTACATTTCCAATTACTGGCATACAGTAGACAGACCCATGCCCTGACATGCATACCGGCATAGAAAAAACTCCTTACAAGCAGCGTACTACTAGCATACATGCAAGCTGCGACTGGCTTGTAACTAGTTACCTGAGAGGCATGCTGCCGACCCTACGTGATGACCGAGGTTCAGCAACTGACCGCCAGGGTTTCGTCATCTCCTCAAACACTGATGGCGCAATGTATGTGAACCCCTTCAACAACAAATTCAGACACTGGTTCGATGACTGTTTTACAGGCTGACAAATGCAACGATGAAGTTGTGTTCAGAAATACCTAAGATATCGCATGAAAAGGATTAAAAGTGCAGTTCTGTAACACATGTGACACAACTATTAAAGGTGAAAAGGTTAATGTTGAACATCAAAAGAGATTTCCTTTGCAAGTCAATGTTGCTGATAATAGTGACCATCATTTGCATGTTTCTGCTTTTGCTGTCTCGCATCCACCACAACTGAACGAAAAGTCAACACAGGTTTTTATATTGTTCACTTGAAGGGGCTAATTATGGCGGTTTAAACTTCTTAACATATAGATGATGTAGATGATGCACCAGCAGTGTATTATGATCAAGGCTTGAACCTTTTGACCCCAATATTTGATGCATTCATTCTTGTTTCACAATGGTAGGAGACTGAGGAAGTACGGAGAACTACATTCAACATATCACAATACTCTGACAAACAACTAGAAGAAATCTCAGCTAATGCTCACAAGATGTGCGAAAGCCTATAGCAGTTCCTGTTAGCAAACTAGCAGTCTATCTCCAGCCATTTCATCGCAGTTCATTCTTGGAGTGTGCGCTGCAGCCAAAGATTGCAAAAATCAATAAAAACCCCTGATTTTAGAAGAGCAAGGGCTTTCATAGTCATCAACGTTGATATGACTGAAAAGCTCGTCACTAGTGCTTGTTGTGATAGGCAGCATAACCATCTCTATCTACAACCGTTTTCACAAAAGATTGGCCAACAATGGAAAAATAATGACTTTTAAGGAGGTACCACTCTTTGATGCCCTCGTGCGCAGGTTTCCTTGAACTTAGAAAATCGAGACTTGGACTGTCAAACGCTACATACGCTACATTCAATAAGAATTTCATACACAGCTTCTCCATGTCTCTCTCAATTGACTTCGGTGCAATTCGCTCTTGAAATGTGTCTCACAGCCTGAAATCGCCAAAAAATCCATAAAAACCCCTATTTGGCATTCAAGGTCATCCAAGGTCATTGAATTTGGTGGCAATTGAAAGCCAGTATACGACTGCCTATTAGTGATTAATTGACTTATTGGCTAAAAATCGAAAAATTTTTCTATCCCCTGTCATTTAGCACCCTCGTTTGGGGTAACCCCCTTTGAATTTATAGAAAAGTTTTACGGTTCGTGAAACTAGAGTCTTCCAGGCAGCCGATGGTGAAGATTTGGTGACCCTGGCTTGCACTGTTTTTGACTGATTCACCCGAGTGCCGGAGAGACAAACGGACAGACAATTGCGATGGCTAAGACGCGCTACAGCAGTAGCTGCTTTCGCACGTAAAAATGATGAGACATACGTAGAAGACTTGATTAGCACTGGAGCTAAGCATGCTGCTTCCATCGGTGGGCGAGTCAATCGGAGTCTGTTTGGTAAACTTGCTATCAAACAGACTCACGTCCGTCTCGTCATGCTACACAAAACATACCACACGACAACCTGCAGCACTCAGTAGTTTACACACACACATACACGTGTGCAGTGAGCAGATTACAAATAAATGAAGCAGGTAATCAATAGAACAAATGACCAAACAACGAGAAGAATAACAGGCAATGAGTGACCAATTGAGGTAATTCGATATGATGTGAAATCGCAGATCAATGTTGCCCCACGATGAATCACAAGGAGGCAAGTGCAAACGTGTGCGAGTTTATGGCTTGGGGTTCAATCTCCCCTTCCCCTGGGAATAAAGGACCCCATCTTACAAAATGAGTCGCTGGACTCTGTAAGGGTACCTGCCAAATGTCTGTTGAACAAGAAATTTAAGCTAATGCTCACAAGATGTGCGAAAGCCTATACCAGTTCTTGTTCGCAATTTTGTCTTAGTCTATCTCCAGCCATTTCGTCATTATTCACTCTTGAAGCACGCGCTGCAGCCAAAGATCGCAAAAATCTATAAAAACCCCCTATTTTGAAATTGCAGGGTCTTTTAAAGTCATCTATGTTAATATGAATAAAAAGCTCATCACTAGTGCTTGTTGTGATAGGCAGCATGTCCATGCCTATCTGCATCCGTTTCCATGAAAGATTGGCCAACAGTGGTAAAATAACGACTTTTATGGGAGTACTGCTCTTTGATGCCCTCGTGCGCAGGTTTCCGTGAACCTAGAAAATCGAGACTTAGACCCTCAAAATCTACGTTCAATGCTGAAAATTTCATATGCAGCTTGTCCTTGTCTATCTCTATTGATTTCAATTCACTCTTCAAATGTGTCTCACAACCCAAAATTGCCCCCAAAAATCCATAAAAACCTCTATTTTGGTGTTCAAGGTCATTGCTCTCAGTGCCGATCGAAAGCATGGGTATGACTTCCTATTAGTGATTAATAGTAACCTGGGCCCTATCTCGCACCATTTCTGAGATACAGCGAGATATTGGGAAAAATCGCAAATTTTCCCTACCCCCTCTAAAGCCTCTCATTTAGTGCCCTTGCTCAGTGTGACCCCTTTCGAGTTTATGGAAAAGCTTTACGAATCCTGAAACTAGAGTCTTCCAGGCAGCCAAAGATGAAGATTTGATGATCCTAGCTTGCACCGTTTTTGACTGATCCACCACTGTGACAGACGAACGGACACACAGAATTGCGATGGCAAGACACGCTACAGCAGTACCTGCTTTCATGCGTAAAAACACTATAGATGGCACCTATAAAGTCACTTCACACTAATCACTCTCCAGTCTCCATGCATGCAAAACTCCACATATCTGTGGCACTCCCGCTATGCTGCAGTTACCATATCACACTCAGACAATTTCTTGACATTAATCCTAATAAAAGCATTTTGAGGTTTCTTGGGTAAATGGCTAGTCATCTTTTATCTTAATCAACTGGTTCTGTGTACTCATGTTCTACATGCAACAAATTCAGCATTACACAGTGAGCAATGCCAGTCCATAATCAGCTTCCACTAGACTGTTACTCTGTCTGCACAATATGATATTTAATACAGTTTACCAGCGTCGGCTTGTACGGTGGATCAAGCCTCCGATTAACAGCATCCAACCAGTTGATATGCCGAAAAAAACTGTGACACTGCAAAACAGCAAACAGAAAATTACACAGACAGCAAAAATGTAAAATATGTGCAATCTGAAATGTAAACTTGAGACCCCCGTTCGGTGTCAATTCCAAGTTTAAAACCCACAAATATTGTCACTCATCATAATACTGTACTACACAGTACCACACAATAAATCTGGGCATACATTATACGGTGTTTCTAGATAGGGATTAGTGATATGGCACAGCAAAAGAGTAGTTTCGAATATTATATCTAAGGCAGAAGTAGTTATCTGCACTGTACCAGAACAGTGCCACAAAAAATATCTACTGCACTGTTTGTACATCACTAACACATGCTAACGAAACAAAACAACCTAGTACCTTTATTGGCGTTGCATCATCCGGGCCAGAGCCCAAGCGTTCGGCAATATTCTTTTTCAGCAGCTACACAACACACCACCAGTCAGTCACCTTCTCAACACCACAAGCACAGCTTGCGGCCAATGTTTGACGTTTAACAATAAACCAAACATATCACCGATACTTTACTTATATTTATTCTTGCAGAAATTATTATCCACATTAAAGAATAACTTAAAATTAAACGAGATCATCAACACTTGGTCAGGGCTAAGGACTGCCCATGGATAACCGAAGTCACTTCTGTGGACAATAATAAAATAGCACCAACTAGCAAATAACATTTCACGAATCCACGCCAACTGGTACCAGCAGTAGGCCTATCATGCACACAAGAAACGGATAAAAACCCATGTGAACTTAAACTTTGACATATGCCCTTGATATTCAACAGGGCTATACAGGTTGTCAAGGTACGTGCTCACAAAAAGTTTCATCAGCTGAGTGCAGCGGTTCAAGAGTTATTGTATTAACAGAAAAAAGCTTAGTGACAATTTCTGTCACTTCTGTTGAGTGTAATAAAAAGCTGCATGATGGATAATAAGACTGACTGAGTGAGTGAGTAGGGTTTAACGTCCCACCCGACACAGTATAGGTCATTTCGGGGACGGCCTTTGAGGCAAAATTGCACATACACATAATAACAGAACAAAAAGTTTAACCTTTATGAAACACAAAACACAAAGAATGAACTAAACCTAAAACTGTAAGAACTATCGATTATAACTCTGCATATACACTGTGTCCGGTAAAAAACGGACCACCCAGACATCGTGCAATAAAAATGTCAAAGCTAAACAGATATGAATAACATTTCACACTCTTAATCCCCAATAAATTCCTGAAGCGACTGCCAAATTTTGTTAAAAAATATTATTTCTTACCAAAATTATTAATTGTTGAATATCGATAACAAAATATCTCCGTTACCAATATGGTGTTACATAAGTAAACCCCTGTGTTCATTGCATAACTTTAACAAATAACATCTGATTCTGTCTGGCAAAATATTACATCAATAGTGCATCATCTATTGGCATTCGCAAACAAAGTGCCAAATTTCAATCAAATCTATTTACGCAAACAATAGTTACAGCAGCTTTTGTGAGGTCGCCTTAAAATGTGAAGTGTCCAGTATTATGCAACTGTTTGTTTAATCCTGACAACGACAGCGGCTTGCTGGGAAATTCCGCGACAAACTTTTAGCACCATACCCTTTCTTTTGCCTCAGCAGTTTAATTAAAACATGATCATCTGCAGAAAACACAAGTTTATTATTGTTTATGTTATTCTGATTGCGTTAACAAATGTCAATTCCGCTTGAGCGACTGCAGTATGTAATGCCATATTTGTAACTAAGATATTTTGTTATCAATATTCAACATTTGATAATTTGGGTAAGAAATAATATTTTTCAACGAAATTTGGCAGTCGCTTCAGGAATTTATTGGAGATTAAATGTATATCGATAATGGCAGTTCTGAGACTGACCATACAAGCATTCAGCTACAGCTTCACAGTAGTACAGTCAAAATTTCAAGCAATCAAAAGAATACTGACTTTCTTTAGCAGCGCTCGAGCTTCATTTGTCAAATACGGTGGCAGGTTTAATCGGCCCTTCAGTATCTGTTGCACCGTACAGCACAAACTGCGATGCGTTACCAGTGACAAAGACTGAAGTTCTACAATGTTCACTTATTTTACAACTTGTGTCATGAGGTAAACTTTAAGTTAGCTTAACCAGTTGCCTGCCATTATGCCACACAAAGGGTTGTAGGATACCTTGATCCAGTTTTTCTCTTCTTCTACGAAAACTAATTTTAGCAGCTAATAAGAAGACAGTAACAGAACACAAGCAGTTAGGTACAGATCACTGACACATAACACTAAACCAACCTTGTCAATGGTTTTCTTACGATTCTCAGCCGTGAATGGTGGCTAAACGAACACAACAATACATCAGAATGTAAGCAGTTATCAACAAGCCATTAGAACAAATGAATAAATTTTCCATGGGATAGCAAAATGAGTAGTAACTCATTTATATGGGTTACGGAAAGTGGTGACCTTAGTACAGCTGACTGGGGCTGCCTAGCCGACCGCTGCGTTAGCTTGTGTCTGCAGGCTGCATGTGATGGCCGAGCGGCTGGCGGCTCGGGTTAGTGACGAAAAATGCATTAGAGGCGTTGTACGCGAGATGTGCTATACAAATGCGCTATACACCTTTACCTTTTTAACTTTACAATATCCTATACCAAAAAAGCATACATACACTGGCACAGTGGGAGCACACTGGTCTCAATTAATGCCTTGCCCTATGCTGAATGTGGTCACTACTTGGATGGGTGACCTATACTGTATGTATCCAAACATCGGGGCAACTCAGTCTTCTACCCTCCATGAGATAGAAAAAACAGTATGCCCTTTCAGTCTTGGCAGAAAGAAAATGGTGATGATGGTACACTAGAGCCGCCTATAAGGCAAAAGTCAGTGACTGCCTGGCACTGATATGAACTTATCAAATGAACAGATAAACTGCTGCAATGCCTGTGCCACAATAACACCGCCATGTCTGTCATAACTCTTACAGTGTGCAGTCTACATTGTACCAAGCCATCCGGAGAAATAAGTATCAGCTACGATACACAGTGCCAACAGTAAAAGGAATGAGAGAAATTAAACAAGAAATCTGAGCTAATGCTCACGAGACGCACGAAAGCATATAGCAGTTCCTGTTCGCAAACTGTCAGTCTGTTTACAGCCATTTCATCGCAGTTCATTCTTGGAGTGCGCGCTTCAGCCGAAGCATTAATGCACTGCGTTTTTTAACGCATTAATTAATGCATTATTAATGCACCCAGGCCCGTCGAGAGGGAGAATGGGGGGGTTAAGTTTGGGGCCCCACCTGTAGAATTTAGAAAGCTAAAAACACATTTTAAACGTACAATCAACAATAACTGCCGTCATAGCTAGCTAGCACAGAAATCTATTAGCCTGTTGTCAACATAATTATTTATTTACAGTAGTGATAGAATGGCAACTAGGGTTTAGTTAGGCCTACTTGAATTTTTTCGATTGTCAAATAACCAACGTTTAATGGAATACTGAAACTTTTGCTTCACGGAATTTAGTAAATTAACATAAATTTACGTATGTGCATTAATTAGTTTAACGGGTGTTAATTTTTTTAATGCACGTTAATTTATTAACGCATTAATGTGTTAATTAATTCGTCAATTTCACAGCTCTAATAAAAAACCCTTATTTTTGAAGTTCAGAGTCTTTCTAAGTCATTGACGTTGATACGACTGAAAAGCTCGTCACTAGTGCTTGTTGTGATAGGTAACATGCCCACGTCTATCTGCAACCATTTTCACGAAAGACTGGCCAACAACGGTAAAATAACGACTTTTACGGGTTACCGCTCTTTGATAACCTCATACGCAGGTTTCCTTGAACCTAGAAAATCGAGACTTAAACCATCAAAATCTACGTTCTATGACAAAAATTTCATATGCAGCTTTTCCATGTCTATCTCAATTGATTTTGGCGCAATTCGCTCTTGAAATGTGTCTTGCAGCTCGAAATCGCTAAAAATCCATAAACCCCTATTTTGGCATTCAAGGTCATCCAAGGTCATTGAATTCGATGGCAATCGAGAGGCAGCGTACGACTTCCTATTACTGATTAATAGTAACCTAGATGCTATCTTGCACCATTTCTGAGATACAGCGACTTATTGGCTGAAAATTACAATTTTTCCCATGCCCTCTCCCTTCATTCAGCGCCCTCGCTAGGAGACCTCTTTTGAATTTATGGAAAAGCTTTACGGTTCCTGAAACTAGAGTCTTCCAGGCAGCCAATGGTGAGGATTTGGTGATTCTGGCTTGTACCGTTTTTGACTGATCCACCCGCACCTGTGTGACAGATGGACAAACAGACAGACAAACTGAATTGCGATGGCTAAGACGCACTAAAGTAGTAGCTGCTTTCGCGTGCAAAAAGGATCAGGAATGACCAGAAAACTCACAGCGCCGGTAAGCATGTCAAACATGAGAGCTCCTAGACTCCACCAATCAACTGCCTTGCCGTGGCCACTTCGCATCAGTATCTCTGGAGCCCTGTAACATTGCATATGAAGTTATGCAAACTCAGGCATATAATGAAATGACATGCCACTTGGCAGCAGCCCCAAGAAACAAGTGCTAAACAGAAGCAAGAAAAAAAGATTCGGTGGCTTGGAACCTCCAGTCTTAATATGCATCAAAAATTGCAGTAAAGCAGCTACTGACTGCAAAACATTTACCACAGGCAGCATATATGAACTCAGCAATGCCCTATCCAGTGGTACAATTGCCAACCTCATAAGACTTTCCCTTCTTTTCAAATAACATGCTTGCAGCAACAGCCAGTGGCTTCTATCCCTATACCTGGTGGACGTAGCTTGCACCCAGTGAAAATAGAGGAGGGGAGTGTTGATAAGGTTGTAGATCAAAACTTCACCCCTATTTTTCACTGGGCAAACTACACTCCTAACAAAATTTCCCCCTATTTTTAACTCCCCCGGGTTTTCAATCTACATCCTTTACAAAACTTCCCCCTGTTTTTTACTTATCGCCTATTTTTGACTAGACAAACTACACTCTTAACAAAACTTCCCCCCTATTTTTACTTCCCCCTACAGTACTACACATTAACAAAACTTTTTCCCTAAAGGGGGAAAAAGCCAAAAATGGAGGAAAAGACTTGAGTCAGAAATTGGGGGAAAACCTGAGTCCAAAACTGCGGAGAAAGTTGCACCCAGTTTTGATTCCAGATTTGAGGGGATAGAAGCCACTGGCAACAGCAACACCACCTATTGCCAAATAACAGTCACAGTTTAACCAGAAAATTTTTACTAGTTACTCCAAGTCAGGCAGGGTTCCCCAAAATAAAGTAATGGAAATCATCACAAAAGCACAGCCCACAAAGCCCAAATGACTTGTTTGTTGAAACAAGACCCACAGGGACATGATGAAATAATGGATGGTAGGAAAGCAACACAAAAAAATGAAGCAACTACAAATGCTAAGTGACATCAGAAAACAGAATATGGAGAATATGAAGGAAGAGTTAGATAAAAATAAAAGCAGCTGGCAGAAGAAACTGTCATGAAACTGTAGGTGACAGAAGACAGAATGAAAAATCCTTTTCTATTAAAAACTGCACCAAAGAGATAACAGAGTTTAGCAATCATCACAAATATGTATTAGGCAACAGACCACAAAATCAAAAATTAACAATTTCAAGTTGTTTAACAAAAATACTGATCATCTATTATAAAACAAAGAAATGCCAATCTGCATATATCACAATGAGGCCACATACATGTACTCGATGGTGCCACAGAAAGTGTGAGTGATTGATCCTTCATGAATGGACTCCTTGCACAGGCCGAAGTCAGTCAGCTTCACGTGGCCTGAAATATTTCAGTTGATGAAAGATAATTACACACAGCATTCTACAAGATTTCTTCCATCACAGCTGCATCAAATACCAACAGACTTTCAATGTTTTTGCTTTCACACTTGGGACTGGATTATTTTTTGTCCTTCCGGCATATCAACTGCTGTAAACCAACCACTGAAGGAATACTACAATATGCAGTTTATTAGCAACAATAAATATCCCACCACACCTCACAACACCTTGCTACAACACTTCATATAGTATAGTATCAGCTGTTGAATAGTACTGTAAATAAACATTCTGAGCTATAGTGAACAAAATACGAGGGTCGTTCCAGAAATGAGTTTAAAGAATAATGATATTCCATTAATTCTTAAAATGGGAAAATCAAAAATATATATGTTTTGTACAAAATTTAATTCTGAGTACCAGATGTGGGTTTTGTTACGATGACTTCCCTGCGAAATCATTTATAAACATTAAATAAGGCGACGCTGCCACTGAAATGATCCCGTAATATCAAGCAGCATGTTATTATGTTTGTTTTGTGGGCAAAAAGACTTAATGCAAATCAGATTCACTCTGAAACGTACCCAGTATAGGGAGACAAATGTGTTAAAATGCGAACGTTACACGTCTGGTGTAAAACAATGCTAGATGGGCAAAAATTTGCATCAGATACCAAGGCGCAATCAGTCGTTCGTCTGTGGCATGGACAGCAGTCAGCATCATTCTTTGCATCGGGCATTCAGAAGCTTCTTGACAGAAGGGACAAATGTTTGAGCAAACTCAAATGATGTTAAACAAGTAATTTGAGCAAAGCTCATGAGACGCGCGAAAGCCTATAGCAGTTCCTGTTCGCAGGTAATCTTAGTCTATCTCCAAACATTTCGTCGTAATTCACTCTTTTGCAGCCAAAAATTGCCAAAAAATCACGTTAAATTAATATTTTTA
>Ga0209367_1004267_pt1 | contig 19677 bp, 16 predicted proteins | sample WorMetLIZISLAND2_FD_187412 | JGI IMG/M metagenome (GOLD analysis project Ga0209367, IMG submission 187412) | Marine gutless worms symbiont microbial communities from Max Planck institute for Marine Microbiology, Germany - Olavius geniculatus... ...
CCCGTGCCTGGAGTCTGCTTCCAGACGAACGGAGACGGTCCGCGCTCCAAGTCATAGCGCTGTCCGGCCGTCCAGAACATCTCCCTGCAGCTGTGACCTCGCGGGTAGCGAGCACATCTGGCGAGTGACGTGGCTACAACATCAGTAAACGACGTTGCTAAGTAAGTAAGTAAGTAAGTAAATACGTGAGTAGGTAGACAGATGGGCAGATAGTTTATGTAGCACGTTAACTGTAAGTAACCTCTAACGCGAGCACATCTAGCAAGTATCGTGTCTACAGCATCCATCAGCATATGATAAATAAATAAGTAAGTAAGTAACATAAACGAACGGAGCATCCGTAGTGGCATAAATGTTATTGCGCGGCATCGTCACAAAGAGAGGCAGAACAGACAGATTTTGAGACGGAATTGGAAGAGAGTAACGGAAGGTGCGGACTGCGATGGTGACGTGTTCAGGCAGACTGTTTCAGACACGAGCAGCAGCGCCCCAAAAGCTCGGTCGCCGACAGTGGACAGTCGGGTGCGGCTGACAATCAGTGATAAAGACGAGCTCGATAAGCTGACAAAGCTTGTTTATAAGGTATGAGGACGCAGACCCCTAAAGTAAGTAAGTAGCTAGATATATAGGTAGTTAATTCAGCTAAAAATAATCTCGAAACCTCGAACGCGCTCGGTGTTAGTAGAAAGAAAAGTAAAATGTACGAGATGACGTCAAACATTCGACAGAGAGCAGTATACTGCTTCTAAGATAGTTTAAAAAACGTTTTAGTGGACGGGCATGTTCAAACGCACGATTTCTTTGTGTATTTGTGTTCCGTTAAAAGCCACTTTATTTGGCCGACCGTATACTAACAGTCGTGTTTATGGTATGATGTTTTGGCCGTCTGTGTGTCGTGTGTCTGCAACGTATTTTTGCGGCTAAACGAACGTGTAAAAAAGCAAATATACAACAATTACCATATGATACCAATTTGTGCATAGACCTCTTAATATCTTTGCTAAACATCGATTTACTACATTTTTACTGATACGCTGCTAGGCAAATTACGACGAATAACGTTCGTTCATACCACTGTAACGGGACAGCAGTGCAGCTACAGCCGTTTGTTCTGCAGAGCTCTCTATCATCAAAAGATGAGCGTCCGGGTACAGCTCTTTGCACCTGAGTCCAGCGATCCCCCATTCCAGGTTTTCACGAACGACGGCGTAGCATCCGTTCACTCTGGGCATGTGTGTGAAGCCGGGAGGGCAAGCTACAGAAAAATAACAATATACTAACTTATGCATTATCTGACAAAATCTGTCATACTGTCGTGCTCTTTAGGCTGCACCGCAGTTTTGTCAAAAGTTTGATCCACTCATTGGCAGATCTAAAGGAGAAGGGCAGTGCGGGTGCCTCTTACAATGCCAAACGTCATACGTTGTCATATTATTAGCCGACCGTACTTAAGTAACGGTCGAGCTATTGGCACGATTGTCGTCCGTTCCTTTATCTGTCCGTCCGTCCGTCTGTTGTCTGTCACGGATGTATTGCGGCTAAGCTTTAAGTCATAAGGGAAAACTTTTTACACGAATACATAGCCATGTGTGTGAATAAACATTTTCAAATTTGAGACTGTATGAAGGAAAAGAGGGTATAAAATTTAATTTAAAAAACCGGTCATATCTCAGAAAGGGTGAGCGATAGAAACAAAAGGTTACTTAATATAATCACTAATAAGATGTGACATACGCCATTTTAAATAAAATAAAAAATAATCGACCTTGGATGACCTTGAATGTCACTGACAACCAGTACGGTCGGCTGTCCTAGCGACAGCTAACTTCTTGTATTTCACGTAGCTACATGAAACAATATATCGGCAAAACGACACTGTTATGATAACATGTTTAACCTACGACGAAAAAACTATAGAAAAATACGTCGGTCCATGCCAGCTTAAAGCTACCTCTGATCCGAAATTCCGAGCCGTGACTTTTGACCATTTCGACTAAAAATTAGCACACCGTTTACTCCAAAGCTCACTCCTTCCATGTGGAATGTTTACGCCAATTTTAATTTTGTTTACCTTTTTTGCTTTCGATTTTAAGAAAATAAACAGAGTTGATAGATAAACATAGAAACAGATGGGGCAAGATCCATAACGCGCTTATTAAAACGGCCACATATATAACGACAAATTACAACAATTATAACAACAAATCGAAACTGTATAACGGAACGTACGCGTGCATCCTCGTTCGTCGGATCTGTCTTTGCAGTCGGCGGTTCCATCGCAGACACGACTCTTTGGAATGCACTCCCCACTGTCGCACTGCACCCAGTCCGGGAAACATCCGCACTGTTTGTTTAACCTCGGCCACTGGTTGCACCTATACGCACAGCAAGTATAGGCAACGTAAGAAAAGAATCGATTTCTACAGCGGACAAGCAACAACACGCTAATGCGCTTAGTAAAGTCGTCAATATCTTGCGTCTTTAGCTGGCGTTTGAAAGTGTTGAGACTCAGTTGTGGGTCACGAAGACTGTCAGCGAATTCGAAGTCGACGCGCCCGCAACAGCAAAACGCCGACGATCGAAACTGTTCAGTCGATAGCGCGGTGCGACCAACTTCCGCTGACTGGCAGACCGCGAAAAATAATAACATATTAATAACATATTTCGCAAACTTTGTGCCAGCCCTTGATTTTGTGCAGTATTAGGCAAAGTTAAAAATAATTTTTGTGGCTGGGAAGGTAAGCGCGGGTTAGGGGTAAAGTAACTGCAGCTTACAGTTCTGCAGGCTTTTACACTTTTGCTACGTTAGAGTGCCCGATAAGAAGTAAGCCTTTGTCGTAATGGCAATAGATAGAGACCAATTTTCAGATTGTTCACATCGATATATTCATCTGTAGATGCTGTTTCACAGTTATAACATTATGATAATCGTAAAACAGACCTGGCGCTAGTGAACGGCACAGTAGCTGCAAGAAGCAGGAACAACGTCAGCGGAAGACAAATCATCTTAATCGATCTTATTCTCTCTGCAAATCACGTACACAAACAGTTCTATTTTACTTAAACAATTTTTTATAAAACGCGGCAGCTGCATCGCTACCAACCATAGTCAGAAAGAGGAAAATTTTCATGAGTAAAAAGAAATGATAAAATAAGTAATTAAATAAGAAGCAAAAGGGTAAGTATTAAAATGCTCAGTGCTGTGGTCAGTTCGGCGATTAAGCGCCACAACTTTTATTCATATTTTTTTCAAAATACTGAGAGGTTAAAAATTTCTTTAGTTTACTTTCAGCTGCCGAACTAACTGCGCAACTTAAATTTATTTATTTCATCTTTATTATGTAGATAATTAACTTTCTCCTACATAGGTCTATTAGTCTCGCCAGGCCGTCGACTTCCGACGAAGTATCAGTGACTGCAGTGACATCAGACCAGTTCAGCGTTTAACAGTGACGGAGACAGGACCTTAGCGGCCCGGCGGCGTCAGGCGTTATCCGTTTTCCTCGAACTGAAAGTAGAAATTTTGCGTTGCTTCTATCAGTTCGCCGAACTGAAAATAGAATTAAAAGTATTGAAATACTGAGTAAGTTTGTTCTGAAATGCGCATATAGGCTTATTTTCTAGTGCAAAGATATGAGACTACGACAGAAATAAGAGCAGAGAGCAACGCGGCAAAATGCTTACCGTCTACTTGCTGATAGTAATGCTCGCGTTGAAACTTGTCATGCACTGGCTGCAAGTTGCTTCGTCCAGCTTGCAGAGTCACGAGGCTTATATAACGATTGCGTACGTGACTATTGACACTGTGACCCAAATCAGTGAACTTCGGGCTACATCCCACTCCATGTGACTTAAGTAAACAAACAACACGGGCACGCACTAACCGGTCACGTTTCAAGTTTTAGTTCTTTGAGTAAAGTTCAGCAACTGTATATTTGCAAAGTTCACAGAATTTCCCACTGGCGGAGTTCTGAACTCATGAGACGTTTTCTCGAATGCTTGCTTATTTTTTAATGTATTTTTATGCTTGTGTTCAATGTGAAATTGTGGATGTGTTGTTAACTTGTTATAAGTTGCGCTGGCCAATGTTTTTTCTTAAACAAATAGATGACGATGATGATGAAGGTAGTTTTAACTGTGCACGTAGTTAGAAGGTTTGATGATTTGCCATCATTGTGCGGCCATATAAGTGTGCTCTTGAAGCCTGTTAATGTTTTTGGCTTTAATAGGCTATTTTATTTAGTCTAATTTTGTTGTTTGCTTAAAATGCTCGTCAGATGAATAAATATAATACTATATAGACGCCTGCAAACAAATATATTTAATAGGTGAATAATTGTCTAGCCCACAGTTTTTAACAGGGTCGACGACTGTTCAGATCGGAGCTTTTTTGATGGGTGAAGGAACGCAGAAGTGGCCGGGAGGTAACGGCGGTAAATCGACAACCATCTCTATCTGGACCTTCAGCTCAGAAAACCTGGCGCCGCCTCTGTAAACAAGTAAACAGAACGTACCTGTCTCTGCACGCATTCTGGTGGCGTGGTGCGACATCTCGGCCGATGTTCAGGTCTGTGGCCCGATATTACGTGTGTCCAAGCACGTTTTACATCTGGACCGCATAATCTGTCATGATACCTTCCTCACTGTGCGAACTTCAGCCCCTATAGTTTTCATTCTCTTACACACATCGTAGTTTACATTTCGAACCTTTTTTTACTTTTCGTACGTTATACTTCTTGTTCGTACACTGTGCATTAATGCATCAGCGATACGCATAAAACACTAAGACCATCCGTAAACTTGTTTAGTGCTAAATTGTGCAGTTAAATATAGGCTTACAATTTGCTTAAATAAAGCGTTTTTTATGCTAACAATATAATTCCACTTAGTTTGGAGTTAATTAAGATACACAAACGCAAAACACTTTTATATGCAAACTGCAAAGATCCTAATGTATTCAACGTCAATAATTATTGCTTGCTGCTGCATTAACCTAGTCTGAAATAAGTCTGCAGAGTAAAACGGTAAAAAATCAACGACATTTTAGAATTAGGATCTATTGCAGAAAATGCAAGCTGCAATACTGAGCTTAGCTACAGGATACATCATGGGGTTGGAAAGGTTAAACGGTGTTTTCTAATAGTTCAGCGTGCTGCATAGTACATTTTCTACAATAATTTTCGTGGCGCGTGCGAAGTTTCAGATGTCCACTTCGCAGATGGAGCAGGTCGGGATTTCACACAAGGCGTCGTTCCACTTGTAATACCACCCTCGACATAGCTGCATACACTTCTCCGGCAGCGGAGGAGACACTCTGTTGAGGTCGGCGTCGCGAGCAGCGTGATTGTTGGGTTCGCCGCCGGACCAGTTCGTGTACTTCATCTCTTCCATGCAGGTGCCAGTGCAACACGAGCCCGTGCCTGGCGTCTGCTTCCAGACGAACGGCGACTGTCTACGTTCCAAGTCATAGCGCTGTCCGGCCGTCCAGAACATCTCTTTGCAACCGTGCGTCGAATCGTACCGGGCGCATCCAGCAATTTCCGTGTCTGAAACCCGCCAATCAGACTATCAAATACAAAAATAAAATCACCAGTACGATTGTAGCCCCGTGGCAACTTGGGTGATATTACGTCACTTTAGTATGTACGAAAATTTTTGATGACGGTTTTTTCGTGGTAAAAACAAAGTTAACAGTAATCAAAGCCGAATATAAGCTGACAGAATGCTACAAATTTAGGAATTTGCGTTCAAATTGCTACAGCCAAAACCGTTTTCGCAACAACAAACATTTCTAGAATTTGAGATAACTGTTCATTATTAGATATCTAAATACAAATATAGAGAAGCTTTTCCTGCGTCCAGAAGTGTCGATAATGATGATCAAGTGTTTAACAGTAGGCGATTAACATGGGCAAAAAGTGATCATGCTATTTTCCGCCCTCCACAACTCGATATTAGCACCCAAGTTATCCGCACCCAAGAAGCAATAAAGACCACTCAAATTGTCTGACTGCCAGACAAACCATGGAAATTCAAGGACATAGGACTGACCGGCTAATCATTCTTCACTTTCTCTAGCACTTAAAATATAACGCAACTTTGGTTATCGAATAAGCAAAATTGTTCATTTTGGACCTTACCTTTTAATTTGCGCTTTTATATTTTGCCATGCATATTAATGAAGCAAATACGCCGCATGTTGAACAAAATACACACCACTGTAACCGGACATCCATGTCTTTATAGCTTCTTGTTCTTCGGCCTTGTTGATGATCAAAAGATGAGCGTCCGGATGCAGTGCTTTGCACCTCAGTCCAGCGAGCGCCCATTCCAGGTTTTCCAGCACGACGGCGTAGCATCCCTTGACGATCGACACGAACGTGAAGCCAGACGGACAAACTGCATCGAAAAAATTCAACTTACGCTTTGTTTAATAAGCAAAAATTTGCCATATCTATTTATTTGTTAGTTGTTACGCCCAATTTTGTAATGACAAAGTATCAATAGACGACTTCTGGTCGTCACTAAACTAATCTTTTCCTTATTGAGTTTTACTATACCCTTCAAAAATTTTACTAGAATCCGCTCGTAATTTTCGAAAGGCGTTAGCATAGTTTGCTATGCAGATGCATGCTCTGTCAAAAAATAATGGACAGCCAATAGAAATGGAAATCAAACGAACCCAACTACTGCCCACAGTTTGGATAAAACCGGATTGATCGAACTAAAACTGAAAATCAGACGACACAAAGGCCGAGCCGAACCAAACGTGGGTCATAAAAAAACCCGAACCAAAAAGAACCCTGTTGTTTGTATTCAAAAAAGTTCTCCAAAATTTCCACAAATTTGTGGACTACGAAACCGACTACTGCGTGGCTATGCTGAACGTACGAGAGCAGCCTTGTTCATCTGATTCATCTCTACAGTCTGACTGTTTGTCGCAGACCCGACTCTGTGGAATGCACTCTCCGCTGTCGCACTGAACCCAGTCCGAGAAGCATCCGCACTGCTTCTCCAGCCTGCTCCGCCACGTTTCAAAATTTGTTAAACACACTAGGCGGTCCTAATATGATACCAGCACAGTTTTAACATAACTTTACTGAAGTCAATTAATTAGCTGATCGATCAATTTATAAACATAAAATTGTGTAGCACAGTGACTGCACGGACACAGCAAAAATGCTAACAAGAAGCTCAGCTGTCGCTATCGAAGGTTGCCCGTACCGCCTACGTCCCAAGGGCAGCGTCTGACTTCCGGTCAAAAACAAAAAGCGATTTTCCAGTGGTGACTACAATACTTTCATAAACGCTATGTTGGCGCTGCTACTGAACGCTACAATCAACGTTATGATACGATACGGCGCACATGGATATTAGATGCAGGCAGAAACTTTGCGTTACAAATTGCGGCTAAACCGCTGCAGATAGCGACATGGTTACTATTGACAGTTTATAGGAACACCTCGTCGCTCTATTTAACGACACCATCGTAAAATCCCTACGACGTATCGTTTAGCCACATTACACACGTGACGGACAGACGGAGAGACAAGCGGACGACAGTTTGTGCAACATGCATTACCGTTACTATGGTCGCTTAAATAGGACACCAAGGACACCATAAATCTGCACTAACTACAGTGCTTAACTACAAAAACTCGCAAATACCAATGCAAAAGGCTGTAAAACTGACACAAATTATAACATAACTAAACTGAGAAGGATCAAACGTTTCTATTTGTCTTGTAAAGGTTGCAACATTTATTGTGCAATTAACAGACCAGGCGTTTGCGAACGACAGAATAGCTGCAAAAAGCAGAAACAACGTCCGCTGAACACAAATCATGCTACTTGATCTTATTTTTCCCCACAAATCACCTCTACAAAAACAGTTCTATTTTACCTCACTATTTTTTTTAAAAAAGTGTCTGTTATACACACGACAGTGTTGAAGTTATTAACGTGCTAGGTAATTTCATGGTAAGATGTGCCCGTCAAACCCGTCAGAGTAATCAATTTCACTGCGTGCACATGTTTAATCTTAATTCGGCTTTAAGTCACACCATGTCTAGTTCGGTGAGTGGTAGGCAAAATTTTGGTTTATACAAGAAGAGTACAGTTTCTCGCGTTCGGGTTAAGCCTACGTTTTTTTACTGAGCGTGTTGTAAATGTCTGAGGTTGATTTTATTTTACTTGTAATGTTTAAGCGTGCTATATGGCGTGTTGATTTTTCGTGTTTTTAATGTGCTTTAGTGTTTTAATGTATTAGTTTTTTATCACTTTGTGTTTAATATTATCTCATATAATACACACTATAGTCTTAAATTTTTATTCAGGAAAATCGTAAGCGTAGTTTTGTCTGGTCGTTTTTGTCACATTGCTGCTTCACGTGTACTGTTATTTGTACGATATTTGGCAAATTAAATGATTAAATGTTTGAATGATTGACTGGTCGATCATGACATTGGTCATGTATCTCGGTACCAGTCGGAGCTGTCGCTGTTGTTCCTGTACCTAGGCAATAAATTTTTCGTCTACTTTCGCCGTTTAGCATTCTATCGTTTAAGCACGCGTTGAACTAAGTCGACCAAAGACTTGTCGGTCACGTATTACTGTCGGAAATCTGGCCCAACTTAGCCTATCTCTGTTGGATCCGAGACTGTTTGAAAGCCAAAAGTAAGTTCAAAAGACCCAGTTCAAGAAACCGGTATTCAAAAACCAACTAATTTTAAAAAGTCAAAAAAAAACCCGAAACGAATGCCTTTTAATTCTTTAGCGAGATATATCGCTACAGAAAACTGTTTTGATTGATTGACTGACAACGAACAAAAGCGATGCGTGTCAAGACAGAGAACCTGTGATCCGCAGTTTTATTATTAATCTAGCCGAACTACGGCGTTTTATGCTCAATTTCTTGTGCGGCGTTTTTGATCATTCGTTAACTCAGCGGTTACTTAGCGCCAACCTTCTCGAAAAAAACGTGTTACTTCATCACGCATGTTATGATTAACATAGCGACTTATATGCTTATACCTATTCGAGTCTGGGATACTGTCTATGTTACGCCTACATGTGCAACTTCAACCTCACAAATCGCGCAATATCAGCCTACTGTCGGCCTTTTATTTTGTGCGGGCCTGTACGTAATTTGAACAATTTTAGACTAGTGATTACAGATCGATTAATGGTAGAACAATTACCAACAAATAGCGACATATTTCGATCGAAGTCAATTTTTGTAGTTCTTTGTATATTCACTAACTTCAACTGCGTCACATCGATCACGTGACAATTGATTCGCTTTGCGACTCTAATTATGTAGGCATGAAAACGTTGGCTAATTAAATTTATTCACTTGCGATATTAGTAGACTAATTTAACGGTTTATACAGGTCATAAACTCTATATCACACGAGATTTTCGCCACATATTTTTCGTTATGCGAGTAGCCACAATATTTGGCCGTAAAATATAAACTATGTCAGGAAAAAAGTTAGACCAATTTTGCACGTACTGTTTTATTTTTATTTTGACTTTTATTTTCATTTTATAATGTGTATTTTAGTGTATGCTTTTTAGTGTAGGCCGATTTTAACTGTAGAATTTTATGTTGCATGTTTGCGTGTGTTTTTTTAACTGTATATATGTGATGTGCTGCCTTGCTGGCGTAATAAATGATGAATGAATGAATAGTGCAAGCGTTTTAAGAAATTTACTGCTTACTGCAGAATAACTCCGAAAAGCAAAGAATATAATTATGCAACAAGTAATCACTTCTTGTAAGTCATTGTAGGACTGTATAGTGCATACTATTTGTGTTAGTAAAAACCTAATCTGTAGTTTAGATCGTTTAAACACAGAAAATAACACGCAGCACAAATAATCATCGTATCTTCAGTAGCACCGGGAGAACGTTTATATCACATAATAAACAAAACAGCAGTTCAACGGAGTACGCACGACTCATTTTATTGTGGGGCTGTCCTAATAGGCCGCATTATCTGTCTTATTCGTCCGTTCGTCCGTCTGTTCTTTTGTCTGTCTGTCTGTCTGTCTGTCTGCCGGTTTGCTTTTGCGTCCGTTTAATAGCGACGATGCCGCTGTCTGTCGCATACGGGCCCCTAATTCGCAAAAAGGCAAAAAACTTAAGTTGGTATAAACGTTACCGATTTAGCTCAGAAACTTCAAAGGTCAGACACAATATATCAGAGCTGAGTTGGCATTGTCTTTTGAAAGTTATTTTAGTAGCATTTTGCATTTGAAACAAGCAATAAGATTTTTTTACTTGGACATAAATACACTGTATTCAGAAAAAAAACACCCACTTACGTTTATTTGTATATGTCCATGGAAAATGTTTAGATACTCACAAAAATTTTCAGAAAGTGTTTAGGAGACAACAAGTACTCCACTAATTGAAAAGTTAGTGCCACTGGTGACGTCATGCTGACGTCATATTTCTGCGTTTGTCTTTTAAAAATGTTCAGATACTCACAAAATTTTCAGGAAATTTTTAAGAGACAACAACGCATACGGAACAGCAGTAAGAAAAGTAGACTGTTAATCGGACGGCTAATAGACTACGATATGTATAACGTGTGCTGTATGAAACACATGAAATAATTGGTTTTTCGATTTTCAAAGGCTACTTTTCCGAACGATGTAAACGTACAGTTTTTGTGTGAAAGACTGGATTTTAGGCATATCTGTTTCTTGAAAAAATTTTTGTTTTTACAAAGGGTTTTACATAGACTTGATAATGCAGTTCTTAAACAGTATTTTGTCTCGTACAGTCAGTCTTTTATCAATGTGTTATGACTTCGATGTTATGATTGACATTTGTACTGAACAGGACATCCGTCACAAAATATTTGAACATTTGGCTGTGCAGTAAAAGTAACTAGTTTTTAAGTAGCTTTAGTAGTTAGTTTTTTTTACTGTCGTGTATCTGGACTCATTGATTTGTCTGTTGTTACATTGTCTTGCATGGCTTTTTTTGTTTGTTTTCACTGCCTGTCATGGCGAATAAACTTCATCATTATGAAAACGACGGTACGAAGAACAGCAATAAAGATGCGATTAATGATCGTGATATCAATTCAGAGACTGAAGAGCTGACGACTGTATTCTTTTCATAATTATGCCGAGTTCTTGCGGCCTGTCCGATGGTTAAAACATTTGATTTGTTTCGAATTAAGTACCAAAAATAAAATATGATACTTTAATGCTCTTTCAAAAAATGTGCGGTAAACTTCAGAATTAAAAAAAAACAGTTATCTTAAGATGGCAACTTTTTACACGATAAATTATTTGTAGTAGGCTTTTTGTCACCGGTATAGACTGAAAAAGTTCAGATACGATATCCCGCGCATTCGCGTATCCCGCATACCCTGATGAACTGATGCTTGGCGGGATCGGATCGTCGAAACAGATCGGAGAAGGAGTGCTTCGAAACGGGTCTATCAGTGTCAGCGTGAACAAGCGGTTCAAAATTCGGGTCTGCCATTCCGATGGGTCGTCAAAAACCTAATTTAGACGACGACGAAAGCGTACTTATTAAACGCCAAACTAACACTAACACTGACCCTAAGCCGACTGGATGTAGGGATGGGGGCAGTTGAGGGGCGGGTTGTCCCCTCCGCCCACGGAGGGGTTTGGGAAGAGCTGTGCCTTCTCCCTAGAAAAGGTTAAAATTTTTGTGTGAAAATGAAGTGTTTTGGTGCATTGTGGCAGTACTTGAATCAGCATGCTCTTAAGGGGAACACGTGCCCCCAGTGCTTTCCCTTATGGTTACGCCAGTACTTAACCCTAACTTTATTTTTAACCTTAGGCTAACTCTATCGCTAACCATATTTCTAACCGTGGCGGTCTTTCGGAATGGCAAACCGTTTGAATGTCGGGCCGACACCCGGTTTGGTGTCAGACGTACTGCGAGGCGTGAAGATGACTGCGAGATCTTCTGCAGATGCCACAGCCGCGCTGCAGCACGTTACGCACGCAGTGACGAAACGTCTTGTTGAAGAACCAGTAAAACATGCAGAGTTGTCGGGGATGCGGGGTATATTGGGCAGTTTGATTTACGTTAACGATAACAATAACGGAAATTGATAATAACGACAAAAGCAATGAACTAGTTAACGATAACGTTAATAAAAATATAAATCATAATGGAAATCAGGCTGATATGAGATATAAAGATGGTGTTGTTGAAGAACCAGTAGACTACAGGGTTGACTGCGCTGTGGGCGTGTCCGAGCCAGAGCGCGAACGGCAGAATGCGAGCTTCACCCGCGTCCAGATTGAGATCCACTCGCAAAGAGACCACATTGTACGGCAGCCAACTGGCGACGAACACCACGACGATCGTAACGAGAAGTTTTACGACCGATCGACGACTACGACTGATGGCGTCGCGGTACGGACCTGCCGTCGGCATCTGAAGCAATCTGGCGGTCATCGGGTAGCGACGACGGATGATTGGATGATGATGATGATGATGTCCAATGGTGACCGTGCCGCTGTTGTTGTCGCCACCGACTGCGGCGCCACCGTCGCCCGCGACCGAGTATCCGGCCACCAGAAGGCAACTGCTGGGTCGGCCCGATATAGCCAAGATTTAATGATCTTGGTTAGGGTTACGGTGAGAAATAGGAATAAATTACATCTTTGGCTATTGCGGCCCGGCGACGAGTATCCGGCTACTAGCAAGGCCGCGGCGGCAGCCTTCTTTCTCCCACTGTCGCTAGTGCTGCTACTGCTGCTCAGCGGACGCCCAGTTCGCGAAGGAACCTGAAGTCCGCCGGCGGATCCAGGTGCAGGAATGGCGGACTGGGTGCAGCGGCTGGCGTTGATCGGCCCAGGAAGGCTGCAAGGCATCATCATGAGGGGGGTTCCTGCAGCCATGGTAGCGCCACCACCAGCTGGACTACGCGGCTGCCACGACTCACGATCCGCTTCATGCAACAGACCGGCGTGACCAGTCAGAGCAATACCGCACCGGTCCACCCCACTAACGACGCCCGGCGGTCCCTCGCGGCTACCGAGCGTGCTGGCCGCTGCCGGCGGTCTCCTGCTGCTGGTAGAACCAGAAGGCGTCGACGACGACGCCTTGCCCAGGCACAAACTGCGACCGATCAGCGCGTAGCTGGCGATGATTGCGATGATCGGACCGACGTAGGTGCAGAGTAGAAGGAATACGGCGTACGCGTGACGGTCCGTTGGACTGGGCCAGCTCTCGACGCAGTACGCCGCGTGCGCTGGCAGTTCCGGCAGCTATACATGCAAACAGCAGACAGATGTAAAAATGGTAAATCATTCACGAGTTTCAAAGATTACAGGATATCGCTGATGTTTGTTTCCTCAGCCCTAAGCCAGATATCAGCTTACACTGCAGAACCATACTGGGCTAACGGGCACGCCGCTTGTACTCACTGCGCCTATCCACGGAGGGATGGCCAGGCTGAGTTGATCTGTGCGGTTAATCACTTACCGAGATGGTTTACATGTCTGCAAACGATCATAAATCCAAGTACTAACCGGGTTTGACGTAGGCTATAGTGTAGGGAGGCAGATAAACCTATCGCGCTGAAATCGAACAGAAAACGTTTAAAAGCAGCATAATACATATGACGACGAACTTAAGTCTTTTTTATCGATGTTTGAAAATGTTTTCGTTTACAAGAAATTTTGTATTGACGACCGATGTCAACTGATAGGCGTAACAGTAGCCAGAAATTTTAATTGGGAAGGGCCTCGTCTTCCTTTCCCATCCCCTCGCTCCCCTTTTTTCTCTTCTTTTTTTTACCTTTTTTCCCTTCCCTGTCCTTTGTTTTTACCTCCTCTCCTTTTCCTTTGAAGTGATACCCCCTAAAATCCAGCTAGAGGGTTTTGGGGAGCGCTGTAAGTTCCCCTAGCGGGATTTGTGGCAGAGTCCTAGCCGAAATCAAATTTGGTGCATTTTAGCTTTTAAAAATGAAATTTAGTAGCAACAATTTTAATTATTTTTCCGCGAGCTTGGCTTCCGCTGAGTAGCAGTAGCAGCACCAGCGACAGTAGAAAGAAACTGCCGCCGCGGCACTGCTCGTAGCTGGGTACAGGGTCGCCGGTCCTTCATAGTCAAAGATGCAATTCATCTATATTTTTTCGAGAATAAACTGACCAAATTGGCAAATGTAGTATAGTTTAAACGTACGCTTATGTTTTGTTTGGAGTATTGAAAACCTGGGCCTCCTGGGCTCCTCTTGTCTACGCCACTGAAGCTTAAGTAGTTCACGCCTCAACGCGGATATACGACAGAGTACAAATTAGACCTACATGTATCTAGGGCCAGTTACTTTAATAGTTTCGTTAACAGCCGAGAAAAAAACCTGCTAATAATTAAAAGACTGTTACTCTTCTCTAACCAGTTCGAACTGACACTTGTTATTCACCTAATAAGCCGATACGCGGGATACGCAGAATACAATGTCAAAAATATCAAAATAATTTTTTTATCCTACTGATTATATTTGGCCGCATATAGACACGGTGTTAGCCGGTACGGTGCTCGACTGTACGTACAGTTAACGCCGTCCAAGACTGCTGCGGAGTAAATAGCCGGCCCGGGTAGGACTTGATACTTATCTGATAACCGTATGTATAGCCGCTAGATTACTAATACGGCTGCCGGATAAATATTTTGTGCCAAATTTTATATAGCGCATTCTCTTAAAAAACTTTAATGCCAAGGTATAACGTGGGCGATCATTCGACAGAGAAAGTGCTATGTATGCTGCATGCAGGAAACACCGTTCGTATAGGCCTATTTCCTTGAATTCGGCGTGAGAACTCCGCTGGTGAACAATGAACGTTGCAAGAGAGTGAGCAAGCGTGCATTATCTTTATGGGTGTCGTTCACGCAGTCTGTGTCTATACATTCGTTAAGGTTATTCTCCTTCCCATTTGGCTAATTATTGACAGACGCATGGTCAGAGAAAACGGCGTTCATGCATGCAATTGATTAGGTCTACATATTGTGGTAACAAAAGACATTTCGTGCAACTGCATGCGTCCACCAGTTCGTTCAATACGTTTACTTCGCAGCCACAGTTAAGCAGTAAACACAGTGAGTAGTAGCCACCTGAAGAATACAATGAACAGATGCTCTGTATATCTTTTAGGAATCCACAAAAGAACCGCAATTGCCGCCAAAATTAAATTACTTTCTTTTCTCCGTGAAAATTTACCGAACTTCGTTCATAATTTTAAGTACCGGTAATCTAGGTGACAACAATTGACTAACCCAAAACATAACTTATTTGCCGCTTTGCTTTGGCGGATGTACAAAATGAAAAGACTGTTTGGTGCCAAGTAAATCTAGAACGTCACAGCATTGTTTGTGCATTTCACCATAATTACAATGTAATTTTTTTTGGCGCTATATAAAATTGTTTTCAGATTCAGTTAATTAGCTAAAGTGCTCCCTGCTGCCAGAAAGATAGATTGGCAAAGCAGTTTATCTGCTTGGATGACATTGCAAGAAAGTTGAAAAAACTAACTTTCCACGAAATGCATTTTCGCAGATTTTTTTCCAGTGTTTTAACGTTCTTGAAAAATTACCTATAATCAATAACACCCAGATATGTTTGCCATATTTTACTATGTAATAAAATAAATATTTAAGTAATATTGTAAAGAACCTTGAGGGGATATGTAGTTAGGATATTTTGTCACAGTCAACTGCTACTGCTGACCTGATCGATGCTGAGATCGACAATGTGGACGTGTCTGACGTGAAGGATTGGTCCAACCAGCAGGGCTGAGATGACCCAGGTGTACTTTGTGCCACGATCCAGGTAGCTAGACAGGTAGGCAGATAGATAGTTAAAGGTATAGAGATGACCCAGATGGCGATGAGGATGACGATTGCTCCACGTTGTCCAGAGTCAAGCTGCTGACTCCGGCGCGTCGGCGCCTTCACCGTGAAATAATGGTCAATGTTAATTGATTGCGCATGTAATGAAATCATATAGAGTAAAATAATCACAGTGAAGTAATGGTCAATACTGAGTGCAGTCAGAGTGAATATGCTGCACGTTACCGTCAGACCTAAGACGGCATAACGACACATTATGTAGATGGACATTAAGTCACTGTCAAACATGTTCCTGTCACAATGATCATGTCTGTCGTCAGTAGCCTACTATTCGTAGCAGTAACAAAGACTTCACGCTTATGAAAAGCTTCACTCACCACAAGTGATAAAGAAAGCAACAACATCGGTACTGTTCAGTATGTAACTCTGCTTTATAAGCTGTTGTGTAATATAACATAATAAATTTACAAAAAAATAAATCATTTCCTCGTTTTTGTTTTTTTTCCAACTGCAACCGGAAGCATAATTTTTAAGCCTAAACTGATGGTACTCGTCGCCACTAACCGTATCTCACTTTCGCTTGAATAGGTTCTACGAAAAGCAAGCTTTGGTCATGCAGATCAGATGGCTAATTTCCTACAACGAGAACCATAAACTTCGCTGTTCGGCTGACTTCTACGTTTTAAATACGCCCAACTAGCTGATTCAGACCGTGGCTATAAAGACTAGAATCTTTTTAGTGGATGCAAAGTTCCAGGAGCAATGCTGCTTTTTTCAATTTTCAAATAACGATATCACTGCTGTTTGAAATGTTGACTCTGTTACTACTTTTTAAAATCTAGTTTAAATAATTATATACTGTTACATTTGCACTTTGTCAACTTTCATTTCGCTTACAGAAGTTTTGTGAATGAATGAATAAGTGAGCGAGAAACTAGTTTTTTAACAGCATATTAACACGAAATACCCCCATTTAATGTTATTACTGGTTGAAAACATTTATAAACAAACGATAAAATACTTAATAAGATTAAGGCTATTAAGCTAATACAAAGCAACGTTTAGAACAGTAAGAGTTTATATCTTGGATAAATGCAATGGTGCTTTGCGATGGCAGCCAAAGTGACGAGAATAGTCATTGGAAGGCATCGACGACAAACTTAACGGTACCGTAGCAATAACAAGAAAACCTAGCTAACGCAAAGGGGAACGCGCGACAGCGGTGCATGTTTGAAGGCCCACTGCAAACAAAATCAAAGCTCACCGATCTTCGCAACTGACATTGGGAACGATGCATTTACATACGCCAGACGGCGCCACCTTCTCGCGTGGCTGCTGTCGTATGAATGGCCGAATACGAGTATTTTGGAGAGGGTGCCCAAGTTTGACGCCCCCGTACGGAGAAATTCTTGAACGCACGGGGAGAAAATGTAAACTAATGAAAACTACGTTTAAAGCTGAAAGTTACATTACGCAGGCTGTCTCGGTCCATCTTTAGTGATTTCGGCGCAATTCGCTCTTGAAATGTGTGTTGCATAAAACCTCTATTATGGCGTTCAAAGTCATTCAATGTCATTGCATTCGGTGCCAATCGAAAAACAGTGTAGGACTTCCTATTAGTAATCTAGGCCCACCTCACACCGTTTCTGAAATACAGCTACTTATTAGCTAAAATCGCAAATTTTTCCCACCCTTCTCTCATTTAGCGCCCTCGCTGGGGTGACCCCTGTGAAATTTATGGAAAAGCTTTACGGATCCTGAAACTAGAGTTTTCCAGGCAGCCGATGGTAAAGATTTGGTGATCCTGGCTTGCACCATTTTTGATTGATCCACCCGTGTGACGGACGGACGGGCAAACAGACAGAATTGCAATGGCTAAGACGCGCTACAGCAGTAGGTGCTGACGCGCATACATGTAAAAACGGAAATGACAAGTAGGCCTAATTAAATTGCAGTGCGGTGCTTTGCAACAAGCGAAAAAAAACTAGGATGATCAAAACGGTTGCGAACAGTAGAAAATACTATGATTTATCTACACGTAGTATTAAAAGCTATTCTACCCGACCTTCAATGGCTTCCAATACGTTACCGAATCTGCTCCTGCTTACAATGCCTGCGGGAATTGTTCGTCCCAGTGGATAATGCTCAGAGAAGTCCATGCCACGCCGTTTACTGATCTATTTGATGTATTTACAGTTACCATATTTTTTTCGGAATTTCGGACGATGTCAGGGACCAGGGAGTCAGAAGTACACTCTCTGTCAGCGACTGACTAATAGCATCCAACGGCGCTGTGGCATTTTGCGTGATGTTGCTGCTGCTTGCAATTGATCACATTTATTACATGTGCCTACTTCTTAATCACGTTCTTAGAAAGAAAAATGAAGCCACAGAAGCCAAAATGGTATCCCATTCGAAACGCGCATCTGAGATGACATTCCAAATGTAGATAATGAAAATGCGCTTTCATTCAGTGTCCCAAAAGTGAAGCAAGAAAGCGTGCGCGAAGACGAGTTAAAAGTGTTATTTGTACTTTTTTTTCTCTGGCAACGTTACGTCTTTTAAAGCTACAGATGTCGATTCACCGCGGGGATACCGTCGTGATAGTGACTATCAGCGTGCCGCCAAGAAGAACCTGCTGCAGATGCGAGGAATATTTACAACGTCAGCATGACGTCATTACAACAGTCGCCGTCGCTTAATGCATTGCAGGGAGGATGTAACTGTCGTCTTACTTGCTAAACGTTTAACAGACGATTGTTATTTTGACATTACGTATTTCACGTTTGTCTAGCGTTCAAAGGTTCGTTTGGACGAAAACGGTCAAATGATATGCTACACAGTCTTTCTATATGAGCTTACATTTTTTATGTTAACTGCAATATTTTATTCTGCATCGAGCCAAGAATATCACGGAACAATTATCTTTAATTTATCAGTTGTTTTGCGCACGTTTTGCATTGAATATACATAGGCGTACCTGTCAGTTGCTATATTTACATTATATACTGCAAAAAGTATCTCCAGCGTCATGCTTGATTTGCCAAATGTTGGAACAAACTGTCGGTCTGTACGTTTAAACTTCGGTTTTCGTTTAAGCGACGAACTCTCTAATCGCGGTGTCGACGAATGGCAAGAAGCGGAGCGCAACAGCATCCGTTATTCATTGCCTGCTGCCGGCAGCAAGGTGGCGGCGGCAGTGTCTCTAAATGTGAGTTTTACATTTACCTGCTTCCTGCGTGCGGATCAGAAGTGAAAAAACCTAAATTTAATTAAATGTTTTAAAGTTTTTAAAGGTTTAAAGGCTTTTTAGGTTTTTGTTTTTTTGGCATAGTGTCCAATGAACACCGTTACTATTTAGAAAAGACATCTTATACACATAATCACATATTGTCTTTTTTATAAACTAAAGCAAGATGAATCATGATTCATGATTTACATCGTAACTCAAAAATCACGATTAAAATATGAATTACAATATTAAATGTAATAAATATCAGGAAAAAAACAAAAACAAATCTAAAAAATTAAAAATTGGATTTCTAAAGTTTTTGAATTTTTTTAAAAACTTAAAAAACCTCGTATTTAAGGATCAATTTTTTAACCCCGGTGCAAACGTTGTAAGCGGCGGGACTACGTCACTCACCGTCGATAATTCACATTCCGAGACGTTCAGTCCAGGGATCAAAGAAAACTTACAGTACGAGACACGATCGACGAAAGCGACGTCCCGATGTTTCCTTATCGATTATGGGGTGGGGAGAGGTGGGGTGATGCAAAGAGGAACGAAGACCGCGAGCTATAGGGGGTCGAGAAAAATCAAC
>Ga0209367_1004268_pt1 | contig 19675 bp, 6 predicted proteins | sample WorMetLIZISLAND2_FD_187412 | JGI IMG/M metagenome (GOLD analysis project Ga0209367, IMG submission 187412) | Marine gutless worms symbiont microbial communities from Max Planck institute for Marine Microbiology, Germany - Olavius geniculatus... ...
TGGCATAGCGAGTGTTCTGTATGGCAGAAGCACCATCCTGTGGATTGCTGGGAAGCTGTACAGACCGTTAATGCTCACCTAAACCAAAATCACACTTTTCCCGAATTTTCATTTCCCGCATTTTCATGTCTCGTATTTTCACGACTTGCATTTTTGATGGTGCCGAAATTTCATTTCTCGCATTTTCAGTCGCCCCGCGTGTAATTTAAAACAGTAAAAAATATTTTTAAGTCAAAAATATTGTCAGTTTCTAAGGACTCTAACCTTTGTACTCTACCAGAAAACTTTCGTTAAATGTATAAGCTTATTATACTTTTAGTTTATTTTTTATTTTAGCCTGTACTTTTTTGTTTTTTTCCTGTTTGTTATTTGATATTGTTATTGTGTAACTAATTACGTTATGAGGCCAGTGTAAAAACGATGATCAAAAATAGTTACCGGGTACGTAGTAAAATCGAAGTGCTACTGACAAAAATGTTGAGATTTTCATAATTGTGAGTAATGATAAAATTTGATAAACACAGTAAAGAGCTGTTGTCCTTCACAAATCTGCAGCCATAATTTCAAATACAAGTTAATTCGACTTTATTTTTTACAACGTAGTTTGTGTTTTTTAACCTTTACTTTTCGTCCACGTGGTCCGTGGTCCACGTACGGTAATTTTGTTTGTCGAAATGGTCACCTTTCAAAAGCAGCAGCGTTTTAATATCGCATGTGTTCCGGCCGATATTGGTTCAAGCTTTCAGTGTGGAGAGATTCTGGCTTGACTGTCTGTCTGTTCAGGCTGAATAATTGCCTATATAACCTGGCCAGGATTGCAGTACAAAGAATGTCTTCCCACGCAAGGATTTGGACACTGGACCGCGTAATCAGGGTTTTAGCTTCTAAGTCGCTACTGCAAATGGTTTCCGAGTGCTAGTCTTTCGGCGATGCTCGTGATTTTCCGTTCGTTCTTGCAATAATAAATGTACGAAATCGTTTTTTACAATTATGTAGGGGCTTACGCCATAACAACGTCATTAATATTCTGGCTGAAGTTGGTAGTTTTCTCTTCACTACAGTTATATAGTGTGTACTATAATGTACATTGTGTTTAGAAATGATGTAAATGAATTCTGTGGAGTGTATCTTTTGCGTGATGTGTTTGTTGGTTTTTCTTGTTTGCCCGTTTTTTTGTTTTCTTTCGTTTCGTTTCACATGGGGCCGTGTTGCCGGAAATAGAACGATTGACCGAGTCTGATCTGAGTCAAACTGATTGATGGTCACTATCGCTGATCGTCAGCTGCGCCTCGCTTGTTCCGTCCAGTAGGCTACTCACAGCCGCATGCCGTCTGTGGCCAGGAGCCAGTTTTCACGATACGAAATTAGCCACGTTCTAGTGTCAGGAGAAGCCGCCATCTCGAGTCCTGAAAATAATGACGACCCCTTCAAAACCAGAGCTGTGCCTCTATGAAAGTAAACATGAAATTTCATACTCGGCTACAAGCGCAGGGTCCGAAGCTGATCCTAAACTTTAGGCAGTCAGCCTGCAGGTAACGTAGTGGTCAGGGTGGAAGGTAGGCTGCCATTACTTTCATCCAGGACCACGGTTATCTTCCCAGCAGCACAGTATCACCGTCATATGACCGGTGTGACACCGGTACTAAATTCGATTTCTTAGTAACAGAGGCACGTGCCCAGAGTTGTTACCTGGCAGCGAACCAGGGGGAAGTTTAACCCGCTTTTCTTGATCGCGAGTCCGACGCCCTAGCCACTATGTCACCGAGCCACGCCAACCTATAGGGTGACGAGCCCAGCGAAGTAAAACGCGTTTGCTCCATTAACCTATTTGGCACGGCAATGTCACTGGTGTGATATGTTGTTGATTGACAGGACGTCATGGATAGATTGGGCGTTCAGCTGATGCAGGTGATTGCAGTGCAATCAGCGTATACTGTATATACGCCAGCAAACACTTGGGTTAGGTCGATTGTGATTTAGCAAGACGCATAAATGACAGATTTCTTACACGTTTGAATGACATTCACGATTCTAACAGTCTAGTACATGTGTACTGTTTTGTACCATACCCTACTTTAAAATTGTTTTAAATCATTATTGTAAAGGTTAAACTTTCTGTTCCATTATCATGTATATGTGCGTTGCCTGGAAAAGGGCGTCCCCAAAATGCCAATACTGTGTCGGGCGAGACGTCAAACCCTACACACACACACACACTCACTCGCCTTTTAAATTTTTCATAGCTAGTGACATAAATATATTTGTAGCGCACTGTAGAAACACGTTGCTAAAATTTATCGCACCGAAAAATAACCCGAAAAGTAATACATTTTACTAGCGGCGTAATTCGGTTCACCAGGGTAACGTGCGACGTCACCCGGAAGCACGACTGTAAAGACAGCATACGCATCGCGCGGTTCGCTCTTTACGACAGTAGGGCGCAATTATTGTTTCGTATAAGCGATCGCAGCATTATTTCTGCGAGTCGGCCGGCGCACCGGTGCTAATGTATATACCTCTGCAGTCGGTGTGCATGGTCAGCATTGAGCATTCGCCCACACACCGAGCTAGCATCAGCAAGCGCGCTTCAGTCAGTCGCTGTGGCACCGTTATCTGCTAACTGCAGCCGCAGTCGACAACGTAATGACGTCACTCACCACGTCGTATCTGATGTCATCGTGACAGACATCCGGTCAACAGTAGGTAGCCATCACTGGACGCTGCATCTCTACAGGTATGACGTCATATATTTACGTGAAATTATGCGAGACGTAAACGTTCATCGTGAGTCAAGCAAACGTGACACTATATGCTACTCCTCTCCGTATCATCGCCAAATGTTAACCGATTCTCAAATTTATTCACAGAAAATTTGCAATTAGATTGCACTATATTTTACATAGACACGTCGACGTCGCTACACTACCTTGTAAAATATAAACTTTCGATAAGGCCTAACTAACAGTGTTACATGTACGTGTACGCTGAAATATGAAATCGTTAGAGACCGGGCATATAGCAAACTGCAAAAATTGCGACAAAAGCAATTCACACTGGCTTAATAGTTTCATCGACTCTTAAAGCGAGAAGTATCAAAAAAATGTAGCAAAATTTTGATACGCTGTTGCCGCAATTGACCGAACGTCGTTCGCGTGCTCTGAAAAACATTTTGCACCGACATCTTTATTCATTGACCATTCCGTTAAATTTTCATGGCGAGTAATATGAGTAGCTTTTCTCATAAACTGCTTTCGACAGCTGGGTCTCGCACGATGGTTTGCATCAGTTAGTTCTTTTATCAGGTGTTTCTCTAAACGTTTCACGCCAAAATTACGATGACAGACACGACCGCTGTGGTTGATGTAGTGAACGATAAACTTCAGTGTGGTATGTCATATCGGCTTACTGCAAGCTCATCTACAGCAGTCACGTTTTCTTGGTCAGTCGATAAACCCCTATCTGTGACATTTCTGAGAACTAGTATTTTTAAAAAGTATTGTAACGACACTTTTAATGAGTGGCGAGATTTTTCATAGTCGCCTTAAAAGAATTTCTCATTGGTCGTTCATCATATGGCTTATGACAAACTCTTCTACAGCTGCTAAATAGGGTGTTTACACGACTCAGCAAACGTCCAGCATTAGCACGTGTATTTTAAATATATTTGCTGCAAGTTTGCTAGACGTTTTGTAACCACCCGCTGCTTTCGTTTCGTCTTTCGTACTGGGTGATTGCAAGATCTCAGCTTCATGGGTACCTCCGGCCTCGAAAGATAGGCGGTTACCCATGCTGGTAATGAGTTCGTGCTAAACGAAGGGTTGCCGACGAAAGGGTCTTCGTGAAATGACCGTAAATGGATAGAGATATAGTTATTATTGAACAGTGGATTTCGTTTAGACGAAGGGTGTTTCGTTAATTTTTGTTGCTTCGTTTAGGAAGGCGAAAGCTCAGCACCTTGTCAGTCGATGTGCTCTGTCCGAGCGCTCGATCAAACTGATCAGTTGTCATCACTGCGCTTCGCCTTTTATACTGCAGTAGCCGGCCAAAAGGGCCTAGGCTGCCTATCGCGTAACTGCCATTGTCATAACTTATTTCCTAGCAATTGTTACATAATGTATTTACAGGGAGCTCCGATAGCACCTATATGTGGCTTTATACCACACTAAAAGGCGACGTTTGGTGATCTTTTTAACGAAAGATATGAATTTAAAATATATATATTATTGATGTCCGAAAAATAAATAATTTTAACGAAATAGACTTAAAATATTTTAATAAAAAAAATAAGCCCAAATTTTATTTTATTTTACCGAAGATACGAAGGTACATTACGACGCAAAATACACCACAGTTTGCTGGATCGTGTAAACACCCCAAATAGCTGCTTCTGTTTACGGCATCTGTCTGTAGTCTTTGCTCGTAACGTCGCTGAGCATTTGCAGGCGATTTCCCTGACAGACCAGATTAAAACCCAATCAGGTCCTCTATGGTAAAATGTAGGGGCGTCAGAATGATACATTTTTTGTTTAAAAAATAAATAAGTAAGTCATAACGTCGTAAAGTCTAGACTTTGCGGTAACAATATTTTTATGGCGCCGTCTTAAGTCGATGGGTGGTACAAAGATCCCAGGGCCAGAGATTGTCATGTTCCATCGAGTGAAGTTCTAATGTCCTCCTAACACAGCATAAAAAAGCCCACACAGTCCAAAAATGTTGTGCTGCTGTCCCACTCCGACATTCGCTGGCTTGTGGGGACCTTTTGTGTGGGTCCCTGTTTACTGAATATGCTAAACAAGCATAAATCCGTTTTTGGTCCCGGAGAATATGCCAATAAAAATGTTGAAAATTCGGCGGCATTTGTCAAAGGTATGAACAAGAGTTTTGTGTCTGGGGACGTCATTGGCCGATGACTGAGAGTCGCCGAGGGAGGAGGGTATTAGGCCTATGATTGCGACTCAGCATCCAGGTACCTCCCTGTACGTGCTATAGCGCCAGGCTCTGCGTGCGTGAATCAGACTCGCTTGTATTCATCGGCGCTTTTCAATATCGGAAGTGGCAGCTGATTGGCTTCAGCCAGTTATTAATGCCACACAGCCGACAACTGGAAGCGCGGTGCAGCTAGCAGACATACTAGGTGCGCGCGGAGCGGTGGTACAGCATCGGAATGTGACTGAACGTTGCAGTTACTCTACAAGCCAAAAAACTTAGCCTTCTACCCTTGGCTAAATCAAAGCTGAATAGTATCTTCCGGGCCTAGTGTGAGTAATGCAAGATAAAGCCTTTCTGTTTACGAATCGCAAATCATCAGTCATGCAAACAATCTTACCTATACAATTTTTTACACGAATGCAGCCTCTGCACTGTTGTAAAGCTAGTATTTATTCTTTGTCCAGCGGTGAATAGGAGGCTGAGTTGATCTGAGCGCATAGGGTGTAATGTGCCTATAATTACTGAGAGTCATGTCCGCGATCTGTCACTTAGATCAGCACCGTGGTTGTAATAACCGTCTATAAACGTTTCTTTAATTTTTTGAAAGCCTGTTTTTTATTTTTATAAACGTCAAACGGTCTGCAAAAATGACGGTGATTTGAAATATTTTTATATATCAAAAAATTAAGTACTACTTAAAAAATAATAGCAAATTTTGTATTCATATGCAATTACTGTTGCGCCCAGTCGCACGAAATAGGCCTTTTTTGATGAGAAGAACATTAATAACGATGACGGAGCTGCATCATGAAGCACTAGATCTAATGGTTTACCTATAATAGTGAATACCTACAAAGTAAAAAAAAATCACGTTTTTATTTAGCACTGAGCTTAAAGTGGTTTATTGTCACCAGCTAAAACACTTTTGTAAGTGGGCTAGACGGTGTGTTGTCACTCAGCTAGTTGTCGGAGTCGACGAGAGAAGAGATGAATGGTTTTTAGACATCCGGCGTTACCACAGGCTCACAGACTATATTATGAACTATTCATGACAGTCGACTAACGGACATTTAACTCAATTACACACAATGTCAGACTGCCGGTGTCTGTGAGCTCCCAGACAGACAATGTTCGTATATATACGAGCTACAGACAAACTCTACGCAGAAAAACTCCGCCGACACAAAAACTTGTGCGATTAAACCCTCTCCCTATGGCATAGTTTGTACACGGCATGCTGCGTTGCTGTAAACGTTTCGTAGCAGCGGGGGTTTTTGTCGCATGACTGGTCGTTTTTATCGCAAAGTACATTGTTTCACCTTACGTCAGCGTCGCCGCACGTCAAAAACATTAATTGGCTCACGTTCGCACGGAAACGTCATCGGGTTCTACCTGAAATATGCAAGCGATGCCTGATGAAAAAGTTGAGGCTTCAAGTGTACCATCAGTTTCTCCATTTTATTAACACATCCAGCTCTTTTCCTTATCAAACGTGGCGGCTTCGGCATGATTTTATGGATAAGGCCTAAGGCCTACTTGTTTATAGGAGAAAGGCAGCTGCATAAAATTTTTCCTGAACAAAGGCTCTGTTTGTTTTCACTGACTACTTATCAATTTTTGCGGTTTTGCTTTTGTCAAGGGCAGAAACCTACTTTGCCCATTTCTCAGAGTGCGCCTGTAATGGCCTTAGAATTCTCATAATTGTGCTGTCATTTCGTTATTATGACATTAGGCCTATATATCTTCATTATGCACTGTTCCCTAGTTCAGATGCATAAATAACATGCAGTTAAACTTAAAGATTTCGTCAATTTGTCAATTCGGTTAGTTGAAAATATCAACCCACATTGAGTTCATATATTCGCCAATAACTGCACCGGAGAATCAGTACATAAACCGCTTAAACGGTTGGTGACCACTGACCAAGTATTGCGTAGGCGTGCTGGTTTTCGTTACGTCTAGCAGTGGGTCTTGTGTGGGTGGCACTTTGGACGTCGGCCTACCCACGGACTCCTTGATGACCAACATGGACCCCCTAATGTTCTAACGAATTAAGAAGTTTAGGGTTAGGGTTAGGGTTAGGGTTAGGGTTAAGAAGTTTTTGGTTTACCGCAAACTACAGGGTGCAGCAAAAAAAATTAAACCCCTAAAGTTTTTCGCCGTTTTCTCAGCAACCGTTCGGGTTTTTAATATGAAATTTTACACGATTATTTCCTGAAAAGTTTTACATCTAACTGCTAAGTAATATGCGATTCTGTTAAAAAACGACAAAGTTACAGACTTTTTAACATGGCCGTTTACCGACTTTTCAGCATTAAAATGTTCAAGTTAAAAATGCTATTTAATTTTCAAAAACTGGTTACACGTTACTGCCGATGACGTCACAGTGACGTTTCGATAAATAGTAATTGATTGTTTATAAATTATCACTAAATTATCGTTCCTTTAAAGCAATCGCCGGCTGCCCACCGGATTCATCATCCAGCAGGACGGCGCGTCAGCACACATAGCGCGCAACGCCGAACAGCGCACAGAATCGGCTGCGGGCCAGCTGTCCAGATATCATCACAAAAGACCAATGGCCTCCAAATTGGCCGAACATAAACCCAGTAGATTATCACGTATGCATGGGTGTAATGTTGGAGGCTTACTGCAAGCTTAAATCAAAGCCGAAAACAAGCGACAAACTCAAGGAAGCACTTAAGGTTATCTGGGACAACCTGCCACAGGGACCGATCGACAAGGCTGTAAAAGATGTTTTAAACAAGGCGACTGAAGGCTGGTGTTGTAGCTTGGAGCTGGCGGTGAACACTTCGAACATTCGCAGTGACAATGGAATTCTAACATTTGATCATTATGTTGTTTCATAACACAAGACTGTGTTGTTTCAACGATGTTATTAAATTGGTGTTGTAGCCGGAACATTATTTTGAATGATGAAAAATCGGTAGGCGGTCATGTTAAAAGGTCTCTAACTTTGTCGTTTTTCAACAGAATTACATTTTACTTCGCAGTTAGATGTAGAAAGTTTTCAACAGAATTACATTTTACTTCGCAGTTAGATGTAGAAAGTTTTTACTGAATAAATCTGTGAAATTTAAGTTAAAATTTTAAACTGTTGCTGAGAAAACAGCGAACAACTTTAGAGGTCCATTTTTTGCCGCACCCTGTAGAACAGTTCTTGTCCGTCGTGCATTTTAATATTGTATGTGCGATCCAACAATGTTCTGCTTAAGCAATTGCGCGCTGTCATACCGAGATTTTCGACAAGTTCACCAGAAAACTTATTGTTAGACGTACTTTTTGAGAGCGTCTTTTTGAGCTCTTTAGATGGAAGAAATGAGCAATTTCAAACACACCTCTTATATGAGCTTACTTTCTTTTTTATTCCGTTTTAAACAAATTCTGAATTCAAAGATAGGGTTACTCAATTTGCCGACTACAAAAGCCCTACGTTAGTGCCATACATAACAAGCATCGGATGGCCGGTTGTTGAGATATGGCCATTTGAACTTTTCTAGGATGCGAGGGGTCGTTCGGTCGGTGATCATCAATAATATATACATGATATGCTCATCCTTGTTACGGTTGGAATGTAGCGAAGAAGAGTACGCACAAACAAGAATATGCTTAGATGTCGTCATCGGTGTTGAGTGGCGACGTAATTATACGGCCATCCGTTGAGTGGTCTAACGTGTCAGGTGTCGACAGTCACGTTGTGCGCAAAATTCCCCACCATAAGTGTCAGACGTATAATATACAGCCATTAATGGATTGAATATATCGTCTTTTGCTCGCTGCAGCTAGCAAATGCCGCACAGAGCAAGATCGGCCTCATTTTGTTGATAACAGGTAATTTTAAACTTTGACCTTTTAAATTTTAAGTTATCAGTCTGGTTAGTTTTGACCAATAAAACGTTAACATTGACTTTGGTTTTGCATGTGTTTTTTTTTAAATTACGAGCCCCTTATGTGACGAACAAATAGGCTTATAAGACAGTCCCATCGTACGCATATTGATTTATTTCATCATCGTCGTCGTCTTTGTCGTCACCATCGTCATCATCATACCCCGTTTACATGATCAAACATCGAGCAAACGTCGAGCAGACGTCCAGCTATTAGCACGTGTATTTTGAATACATTTGCTCGACGTTTGCTCGATGCGTGCTCGATCGTGTAAAGGGAGTATCACATTCTCGTAGTGCGCAGATAAACAGTAAAATAAGTCATTGCGAGCAAACTATGAAAAGTATGTAGCTGATTTATAGAGGCCTAAATAATAATATACCGACAAGTATCGTTAATTGTCAGATCACTGAACAGTGAGTTCTGAAGCTTATCGTCGCAGACAGCAGTATGACGTGTAACGGATCTACGAGTATTAGCTATACGTGTGCACGAGTTACGTAGCATTGCATGTACGTGTGCGCTGATTGCCCACGGCGACTTTGCGGCGCGGAAAATCAATGACAGTCTGTTCGTTTTACTGCCCGCAGGTACAGTCTCGAGCGCCGGCCGCATGGCAGATGACATTCAGTGAACCTTTTTTTTAATTTGCCCGCTGAAAATCCATATTTTATAGTCGCGCACCTCTATCACGTGGATATGTCGATAACGGTGATAGACTAATTATTCTTACCTGGACAGTACAGGACTTAGTAGCAGGCCTAATAGTAAAAGTGACAGTTTACAAAGGTGACATTCAGGGAACCTTTTTCTTCACCTGACCAATCTGCATCATTCTGTTGTTTTCAGTCGAGCACCCTTGGCATGAACAAATGTAGTGTTAGTATGCTACCAAATGCAGTGCACACAATTTAAACAATAAAGTCAAACAAAGGAGGGGGAACAAATTTAAAAGTGCAGGTACAAATAATCTGCGATCAAAGCAAGTAGAAAAAATTTAAACTGTTTACGAGAAATTGTCACTGTAAATTTTAAAATTTTCAACATTTCGGGGAAAGGATTTGAACCCGCTAACTCCCTCTTTCTAAACTCATAAATACGGCCCTACAGGCTGCGGTTAATAGTTTTCATAATAAAAATTCGTCGTTTTTACGATGTTTGTCCCGAATATAAGCCGACATTTTACGACTACTACACGACGTTGCTGCTGCTTCTGCTGCTGCTGCTGCTGACGCGTGTGTAATTATCCACGCTGCTATGCCAGGCACCGTATAACTCGTGTGCAGGGTCGTCCGTCATCTTTCACCCCATTCCTCATTCTCCCCAGTCCTCCTCGTAGTTAGTCCTGTGGCTGGTGCTGCCCTGCGGCTGCAGCGTAAGTGCCAGATCTGGTTTACCGCGGCGGCATCCATGGCGCCGCAATCGCTTTATCGTCGTCGCTACGTCGGTGTCACATTAAAATGTCTACCTCATGAAAAATCCGCCCGGAAAGAGATAATCACGGAATTAATATGCGTCCCCCTTATTAAAATATCGCCGGCTCCATGAAAAAGTATCCCATTAGGCCTATGGAATCGCCCTCCCCAGAAAAGTCTCCCCCCCGGCCGACAATTTACCGGTAAAAAACCGTCCCGCCCGGGCGGCCGCCGCGGGGGCGGATGTTTGCCGGTGAATTGTCGGACGGGGGATACTTTTCTGAGGGAGGCGATCCTATATTGGGGCACCGGCCTATGTCGCCCTATGTCGTACCTCTCCAGCACGCGGCGGTGCGTTTTAGACGAAAACGAAATGTTCCACAAAATGAAACATTGCACACATTTGTTTTATGGACAACATATTTTCGTCATAGGCTAATGTCTAAAACCTTACTGACACAACAGCACAATCGGGACTACCTGTAGTTTCTGTATAACCGCAAACAAAGAAGACTGTGTCATGATAATAACTAGAACCAATGTAAGAGCGGAGTTGTTATGGCAAGTCTACTCAACTTCTTATTCGTATTCGCCAGGTGGCAGCATAAAAATGACGGTTTAGTATAAAACTTGCAATTGCATGTTTTGGTTAGGGAGGAGGGGTCGAATCCTAGTTTTTTTTCTCTTCCCGGGGGCACGAATGTGATAAACAGACCGACAGACCACACGCTACGGAGAAATACGTAGAAATAAGCTTAGGCCTAAATGCTTGTGTCCCATAATAACTATGACCGTCGTAGAATCGCGACCATTTCTGACGAGAAACGCGATAGTATTTTATCGTTACAGCGGCTGCCGTTAATTTTCTTCTGCAGCGTTTCAACGCCATTCTTCTCGACAGCACCGGGCCCTTAGCCATTTCAGTAGTTTTTAGCATCGGCTTTGTTTTCTTTTAGCTTTATCCTGGCTTTCAATAATAACGATAATTATGATGGTAGCAACAAAAGTCATAATGTTTGAAATCCTTACTGTTCTAAATTTTACCAGCAGACTCGTGGCTGTGGTAGCGAGAAGCGATGGTGTATGGTAGGTCTACTGTTCTGCATTCATTGTATGAACTGTGGTAATGGCCGTGCAACGATTAGGCGAATAGCACCATAAAGAGTGTCCTTGTTATTAGACCTGCCGTGCGTCACCGAAAAAAGACATTCTTCGTGTTTCTCTGGCGTCTGCTTGTTTTGCTCTCATTTTACCTGCTGTGAAATTACTGACGAATTATTGACAAATTTTCATTATTTTTTTGCAATGAACGAAGGGTGTCCTAACCAACAAATAGTTATATTTTGATAGCAAATCTGATCCAAAAATTTCAGTAAAATATTATGCAGCAGATTGTATTAAATCAGTTTTGTTCGCCATGTGGTAGCGCTCGCTCGTTTCTACCATAGTTAGTAAGTAGTATTATTAAGCGCAAGCGATTCCGCCTATTGCTACACAATTCTTTGTACCGTGGTCTGTATATCTGTCTCTGTTGCATTCGTGCACCCTGTTTAAACCGTTCGACTGATTTAAATGTCATTTGTCAGGTACACTTCTGGGGTTTATTGACATAGGCCTATTGTGTTAAATGGGGCCTTTGAGCCCAGGGACAGAGAAGATTTAGGGATCGAACACTCACCGAAAAACACGCAGTTGTAAATTGCTGTTTACACCAGACGAATAAAAACAAAAAGCGATTTCACCTGTTATCAAAATATTGCGGTGCTCGTTTAGTAAGTAGTATTATTTCTTTGGTAGCACACGTTTTTTTGCCACAAAATAGTTTTTTTGCGTTGATTAGTTGCAGTCTGTGACGTGCAGCCAATCCAGTAAGTAACCAAGTTGCCAGTCCCTGATGACAGAACGTCGCTTGGAGTGCAGACCTATCCTTTCAGTGCACTGATTGTTGCCGCGTAGAATGACGTAATGTCCACGCCTGAAGCCTAATGAAACGCATGCGTACAATTTTTACGCAAGTGATGCGAACGACGAAAGAAAAATAAGCAGGAAACGCAGTAAACGCCAGAAAGTACGCAACATACGAAAGCGACGCAAAAGGCAATGATAGAAGCAGCGTCGATTTTCCTACGTTGTTTGCGCTGCGTAACGTAGGTTCTCTAAATGAAACCCATTTTATAATTACCATTATGTTTATTGCTCATTGAAAGACATGAGATCCAATTAAGGTTAACAGCAACGTTGGCTTGGTCCTCAACTCGCTTTTTTCTATTTATGAAACGAAGCGGATGAAAAAAAGCGGATGTTTGTAATTTTCTCGAGACTACCTCTCAAGCGAGTCCAATATCGTTGCCGCGGCATCGGAAACAGTCTCCATTGCTGAAGAACCCATTGCCACAGTTCACTTGTGTGTATGTGCTTTTTCATGTTAACGTTATCATATCACACCAGGAGACTTTGCCAACTATGTTCCGGAACCACAGAACTAGAACGCGTGTGAATTTTCTCTGCGACCTCTATGTACGTTGCTCCGTAGCGCTGTTGCTGTGCGTGCTCGATGGTGGAAGTTCTATATCACCGACGAGTGAGCGAGTGAGTGAGAAGCGCCTCGTGCGTCACTCTGTGGTTGAGCGTATTGATTGACAGGTAGCAATGGCGCGCGCACGTATAGGCTACCGGTGACACGTCGTAATCTGTTGTCATAATTCATCAGTCCAGGCGGCAGTACACTAGCAGCAGCAGCAGCTCAGTGACGACACCTGCATCATAGCGACGCGGAATCCTACGACTTGATCCCAGTACGCTCAAACTCCACTGTACTTCGATGTATCGTGGATTCCACTTGTTGGACAACTGCACATAAACCTGAATTGGCCTACATGTCAATATGTCAATTAGGTCTTCGATTTTCCACGGATTTGTTGTGCAGTTTGCCTAAAATGTCTGATTTCCTGTGAATGTGTTGTACACGTTTATAGTCGAATAGTCATATATTTATTTCATATGATATTTGTCTATCGCAACTGCGATAATATAATAATATTCGTATCATATCGTACCATATCATATCTAAAGTTACATAATAAAAGACCATGGGTGCATTACATAATTTGTGTGGGGGGCAGCAAATTAAAAACAGTCATAGCTCGAACGAGTAGTAAGTAAGTCAAATTAACAACATCACGCGAGGCGCAATTTACAGAACTGTTGCATAGTACGATGTAGGAGGCTACAACGGATGCACATCAACAATCGATCGAACTAATAGGGTGTTTACACGATGCAGCAAACGTCCGGCAAACGTCCAGCATTAGCACGTGTATTTTGAATACATTTGCTGAAAGTTTGCTGGGCATTTGCTGGATCGCGTAAACACCCCATAACTGGACGTTGGGCTTTAGTTAATACGTCTGCTAAAATATATGGCGTTACTCGAGGTTCGGCGGCCCATGGCCAGATAAATTTTCCCGAGCGGCAAACGTGAAAGAAGATTGTGACGCATTACCGGAAGCGGACACACTTGCTCGGGGTTTGTATAGAGATGCATACATGTGTGTAGGCTGAGTTGGCACATTAACGGGAGATGCCGAAACACGATTATTATTTTGTCGTCGAGCTCAGTGTCTGAGCCGCGTGGGTTCTGTCGGCTATACGTGTTTTTCAAACATAGCATAATGTTTTACAGACGTTGGAGATTAAAATGTGTTTATAGCCCTTTGTGGCAACTCATTTAAAAGCTACGATACGTTATCTGCCATATTGGACCAATCAGCGCTACCAATCAGCGCTACCTGCCAATCTCACACGACAAGGTAAGAGCGCCCCTTTTTAATCCCAGCTAGCTCGGCCGATGATCGATTTAGCCTACATAGCATGGAAGGCTGAGTTGACCTGGCTATATACCGAGATGGTTTAAGTTTACCTGTCCACAAACTCGCAGTTACCCTTCCATGCAGTAACCGGGCCTACAGCGTATAGAGCAACTTTGTTGACCGAGACCAAGATGTTAAGCACCATGCACACAAGTACCATATTCACAAAACATTTCCAAATACATTTGGCAAATGTTATATATTTTGGTTTGGTCGTTTCACAAATATTTTACTGTAATAATCTTGTCTTACACAGTGATAGCAGTATTGCCAGTGATCTAAATCCTGGCTTCAAGCAGGTTTTGAACAGTGAAGTTTTCTAACTAGAAGGCCAGTCAGAGGTTGCAAACCTCCGTCAAATATTAAATTGTTTATTGTGTTTGCCAGGCGGTAACCACCAAAATCTAATTCTTTCTAAGCTGGCCCTAAGTTCAACCTTTTCTGAAAATATCTGCCAAATCCGCCTGCAACGTTTTGTATAACTCTGCTAACAAACCAACAGCCAGATAAAAGAAGGATATCACATAACATCGCCGTTAGCGGGGGGGGGAGTAATTAAGTATTGTGGTGCTAGTTTAGTTACTTTCGATGTCCAGAATTCGAGTAGACTACCGACTCATATGGTGAATCGTGTGCCGTTTGCTGCTAACGGAGTCGCCACTTCAGGTGTGCCGACTGCCAATCTCGTGCACTGTAGCGTGCCAAGAAGATTTCGATACGGCAGAAAGAGACAAATTATTTTGCCGGTTCGATGAGCAGTAATGATGTGATTTATAATTATTTCCGCTCAGACGCACGCCACGCGGCACAGTTTCATGTCAGGCTGATCGAGAGCGTGGAAGATTAATAACCTGCTCGACTGACTCGAGTCGGATCACAGATTTTGAACAACTCCCTCTGACTGACTTCATGCTGCAAGATTTCAGCTTGGTCGTATTAAGCCTATAAACGTTTTATTTGTAATTTGTAAACGTTTTATTTACTTCCATTAAAACGTTCATACCTATTATAAAATGTTCTGAAATGTGTAAAAATACGTTGTAAATTTTGTCTTCTATGACGTCGTTATTTGTATACGGAGTACGAACTATACCTCGGTCGCCTATCGGGTGGATTTACCCATTCTGGTTACTGAAGTTTCAGTCGGCTAACTCCTTTGTTTTGTATAGTTCTCGCACAATACTTTTTTAAATTCTTTATTACGTAGGCCTACTAGTACGCAAAATGCAAAACTCGGTCGTTCTATAGAACTCATCCAAGCTTGCGATTTGTGTTTATCGACGCTATTGCACACTGTTGACTGAAGTACAGCGGACGTCACGTATCCGAGTTTCCACCTTTGTTAAACATCGTTTGCTCAATATTTAATGTACCCCGCTGAACGCCGGCAATGCAAGCTCAAAACACGTCGTGTGTAACAATACTTTTTATGCAAGATAAGCAAGTAATTTGAGCAAAGCTCATGAGACGCGCGACAGCCGTAGCAGTTCCGGTTCGCAGGTTATCTTGGTCTATCTTCATCAATTTCGTCGCAATTTACATTTGAAATGTGCACCACAACCGAAAATCGCAAAAAACACTAAACCCCCTATTTTGGGGGTCCAAGGTCGTTGAAAATCATCGGTGTTGACACCATTCAAAAGATCGTCACTAGTGCTTGTTATGATAAGCAGCATGTCTACGCCTATCTGCAACTGTTTTCACGCTAGACGAGCCAATAATAGTAAAATAACCACTTTTAAAAGGGGTACCCCTTTTTGATGCCCGTCTGCACAGGCCTTCTTAAACCTAGGGGGTTGGAACTTAGAGTGCTAAAATCTACGTTTAATGCTAAAAAAATTTTTATGCGAAAAATAAAAAGAGCAGCGAAAGCAGCTGCTGTAAAATGCAAAAAGTAAAATGTCAGTCGATGCACAGGCGGATGATAGGCCTAGTAGTCGTCGCTACCCAGACCAAGTAGTTTTTTTTCTTATTTGTTACACACGAACAGGCGCTTTGCCATGGCAACCTTCATACGGTCGGAATGCAGTCATGCCATGCCAGAGTTGGTGGGAGACAATTCTGTACATGTGTATTATACGGACCTTAACGTAACATTTCAACTTTCAACTCATCGTTGGCTTTGGCGGTGCTTACGTCCATAAACGACAAAACGACATAAAACGTAAAACAAAATCTTCTGCGATAACAATCTAAAACTTACAACTTGTTTTTTTGGTTTTAGGCCTATAATGAGATTGAAACTGTTTTTAGATTTTCGTCTTGTTTGATTGATTTGTGCTTCGTAAAATAGAGTGTTATCTGTTACCTGACTAATTGATATAACACTAATTCTCACACGGGCTGATACTGATATAGTCTAAAAGCAACAGAAACCATCACTTTTTGAAAAGAAATCTCGTTAATTTGGTTTCATATACATCATATTACAAAACATTGTAGAGTGCAAGTTTTGGGGGCCATGCATTTTCCTGGTTTTTGTCCAGTACCCCAGAAGTTGGCAAAAGTTGCACAATCGTACTGAACTAGGACAGTCGACAAAATGATCGAAACTAAGTGCCAGCAGTATCTGTCATCAAATTGCAACTTTGTATCTCGCCTACTGTGCTGCAGAACGTTCGGTGCGACTGTATACTGTATATACAGTTTGAGCCAAAAAATTTTACCCCCTAAGGTTTTCTGATAATTTTTCCGAAACGGCTGAGAATTTTTAAACAAAATTTTACACTTTTATTATCCATTTAGACTTACGCTTACCTGCAAAATTTTATTCAATTATCTCCAACTTTGACAAAGTTATGCCGTATTAAGCGCGACCACCCACAGAATTTTTACATTTCACAGCACGTCCATCACGAGTTTTACTAACTGACGATAAACAACAGGTTTAAAACGGAAATAATTGACATTTTATGAATCAGTAAAATGCCTGTAGCATTGCGCCCCACACATGGTAGTCAAGTGGGTTGAGGTCGGGTGAATTTGGTAGCCATTGGTCCTTTGCGATGAAGTCGGTACAGTTTGCCGTCAACCAGTCCTGCGTCTAACGGGCCGTGTGCGCAGAAGCGCCGTCTTGCTGAAATACGAATCCAAATGGAAGCAACCATTTGCAGTCGTCAACGAACATTGGCAGCAGACTTCCGACGTAATATGCCGCATTCACCCAAAGCCAAAGACCATTCCAGAGCTAAGAAGTGCATTGCAGCAGATCTGGGACGACTTGCCACAGACAACGATCAATAAAGCTATCAGCGACTTTCGCAAACGTCTAAACTCATGCGTTTCGGCCGGTGGCCGACATTTTGAGCATACGATGTGAACTTCGTACTGAAATATGTTAACTGAACTGTGTGCTGGTTCATAAAATGTCAATTATTTCTGTTTTAAACCTGTTGTTTATCGTTAGTTAGTAAAACTCGTGATGAACGTGTTGTGAAATGTAAAAATTCGGTGAGTGGTCGCGCTTAATACGGCACAACTTTCTCAAAGTTGGAGATAACTAAATAAAATTTTGCACGTTAGCATAAATCTGAATGGATAATAGGCGTGTAAAATTTTGTTTAAAAATTCTCAGCCGTTTTAAAAAAAATTATCAGAAAACTTCAGGGGGTAAAATTTTTGGCGCACCCTGTAGATAGTGGCGTTGTCGCAGGAATCACTCACTCACTGCTACGCGTAACCAGCTGTGGATCGTAGCGCCCTCCACGTTGACCGGTCGTCGGCAAGAGCCCATGCGTCGGCAGCAGTGAGTCCGGTGTCCCGCACAATCTGACTCATCCATGTAGTCCGTGGTTTGCCAGCGGGGCGATTCCAGTCGTGCTGTGGTATGTCTCCGGACTTGGAGTCCACTGCAAGCTTCAGGGCCTTATGTGCTGGTGTGTGCAGGAATGGCAGAGAAAAACCCTCACCCAAATTTTGGGGCTGAAACCTCCCATTTGCAGAAATTTGGGTGCAACATCGAAATTGTAAGCACCCATAATCTCTTTTGTCAGAAATTTGTAGCCGTTTGTCGGAATTCTGTCGTTAATTGCCAACGTCTGTCAGAAAGATGCAACTTTGTGCCCCGTCTTCTTTTTTGTCTCCCGACGTCGCTGACAGTAAGTAGTATCGACATCCTTGCTTGCAACCCTGTCGCCAACTCTCCGGTCCTGTCCAGTCCGCCAAATGTTTCTGGTGGCTCGGCGAGTTAGATTCGGTACTGTACCAGGGACCCGTTCTAATAGGCTCTGAGCTGCGAGCGGTTGTATCGACTGCAGCTCTTTCAACAGTCGCCGTCATCCCCGCCGCAGCCACTGCTACTGCTGCTGCTGCTGCTGCGGCTGCAAATCAATGACGTAATTATACAAGAACGTGTGATGCGTGCTTGCCTGCCTGGCTGGCGCGATGATGGTCCGCGTGCTGCAGCCGCTAATACAATCACGGAGCCGCAGACAGACGGACGGACTGACAGACAGACTCGCGAGCGTACCATACAAACTGACTGACATTACGTCATGTCAATAACACCGCAGCGAGAAGTGATAGCCGAGACGATCAGCCAGACCAGACGTTTACGATCATGAGATGACAAACTGAAAGATTTTCTTGCGTTCGATCATCAAACGAAACGACTATTGATATCACTGCGCGAAAAGCGCATCCAAAGCTTGAGTTAGAATTATGTTTAACCGCGAATCATATAATAAGATGTGATCTTGTGATCTTGCAAAACGGATGACGATGCGTAACATATTCACGCCCATGGTACACCCATGGTATGCCCTGTTCGCAAAATTTATGCTATCTAGAATTGAATTTTGGGCGAGTGCTTTTTCTTTAAAATTTCTAGAACTTAGCCAGGATTTTGAAAACACGGTTTTTCAGAGTTGCGATTTTGGCTCAATTTCTTTGGCGCTGCAAAGCCCAGTTATCACAGCCGAGTACGGTATAATTTTGGATCAGTCCTTATATATATACAGGGTGGTCCAAAAAACTGCACAAAGTTTATGGCACCATAATTTTGCAACCGTACATCACAGAGTCAAGCGGTTTTCGGCAAAATGTTTTGAAAGAAATTCTTTACATGACTTAAGTCAGTGTTTAAATACAGCAGTTAAATATTCTTTGTTTTTGCAACTGGCAATTAAACTGTTGAAAAACAATGTACCTTGTCCATAAAAACATGTCACTATTATTTTTTTTCAATAACTCTGTTAAACATTGGCCAATTTGAATAATTTTTGGCATGCAACATTAAAAAGAAACTTGATGCAAAGGTCTGTAGTTTTGGCCACCTCACCTGAGTGTTGTTGCTACACTACCGTGTGAAATGCAGAAGTTGCAGTTTGGCCATTGACAACAGTGAATTCCTACCGGGTAGCGTATGCGTTGGCTCAGAAATTATTAACTAAATAGCGACAAACGCAATTACCAGTTATTATCACGCAAAAAGTCACACGTGTCACATCACATCATCTTCATTTTAGCATTTGCTCAACATGTCCTTCTGCAGCACAAACGCAAGCGGTAGACGTTGACACTATTTGCCAACAGCACGTTCAGTAACTGCATGAC
>Ga0209367_1004269_pt1 | contig 19673 bp, 9 predicted proteins | sample WorMetLIZISLAND2_FD_187412 | JGI IMG/M metagenome (GOLD analysis project Ga0209367, IMG submission 187412) | Marine gutless worms symbiont microbial communities from Max Planck institute for Marine Microbiology, Germany - Olavius geniculatus... ...
GTAAATAGCACCAATTTCTGATTTTTGAGACATTTTTTTAATATAAATATGTGCGTGATTGACATACATCATTAATCTGTCACGTAATACTTCATGTAGCATGTTTTCTCACTAAATTAACTCAGGGTCGTGTTCATTAGCCAAGCTGCTTGGTACCACTTGCCAAGCTGCCTACTGAACGGACCGCTTGGCTTGGTCATAGACGTCATGAATATTCATGATGTATACGGGCTTGCTGCGTGAAAACATAACGACGGTTGAACAAATAAACTTCCAGAAGGTGGAAATAATTGATATTTATTTCCTGTGTAATCCATCAGTAACAAAGCAACGCGATGTTTGTGACACTACTTAAAACATGTTGCAGTGCCGCACTGTCTAGACGAAATTACATAGCAATTTGCATTATCGCGTCATATTGCATCATTGACAGGCATCATTCGTTGTTTGAAAACAAATTGCAGCAAGTGCAAGCAAGCATGTACATGAGGTGTTTGCTCTGCTACCAAGCTGCTAGCAAGCTGCTTGGCTACTGAACATGCCCCAGGTGCTTGTAGTTTAGCTAAGTGCGTCGATGGGTTTTCTTGTTTTTATAGTGCTGAAAAAGACCTGAATTTTGATTCTGTCATTTGAGTGGGAACCCTGCAAAAAGCAGTTGATGCATTTTAGAATTCAAGTTTCTGCAGACAATAAAAAGTTAATCATGCATCCAGAAGATAACATTTTCAGATTAAGTTGGGATGTATTTGTTTTGCTAAGCCTGTGTTAATTAGTTGTAGACGTGTTGTAGACTTAGATTAGATAGGCCTACTTTGCTTGTGCTTGATTGCCATAAGCTGAACATGTAATGAAGAATTCAAGTTGTGTGCAACTGGTACCTGTCGTTTGACATTCGTAAGTCATTGAAAAAAATTGGCATTGTTAATACAGCAGCAGGAACAGTCTGCTTTTTGCAGAATGATTATTAGTCCACCTGGAAACGATAGTTTTCGGAGCGGACTTATGTTTTACTCCATGTGTTTTCTTCCATGGTACTCAGCGGCATCTTGGTTTAAGAAAATGGGGAGGGGAGAAGTGGCAGGAGGTTGCAATTTTCAAACAGATGAGATTTTCGGTGCTCAAAAGGTTTAATACTGTCTCTAAATTCTCCCAAAATGGGGGATTTTTCAGCCTTAAATTCTCCCACAAGAATAAAATATTGTGACAGGTAAAAATTTAAGGGACAGCTTGCTCTTGCTGTGTCTTCCTTGCCATGACACACTAGTGGTACATACTTAGATAATCTGACGATTGTTTTGTAGCATTGAAGCGGCGTTTGCAGTTAAGAAGATCAGTTGCAGAATTGGCAGAGCAGGGAATTTATCCACGTAAGTTACCACTCCGTACTTACAGCTAAGGCACGTTCTAGAGCCAGGCTGATCAGTTTTATATGTTGGCATGGCATTTTATAGCCTTATTTTTTGTTGTGCATTAATTCCAGTAAACATAAATTTTGGATTATATGAAATATAACAGAAATGTGTGTGATACATAAATTACATATCTGTATGTATGTCTAAACGTTATAAAATGTGCCAGTTTTTTTGTGTCAACTAGAATTGAGTTTTGTACCTTTTGAGATTAGAAAGTAATTGTAAATTATTTAAAATTGAGTTAATTGTCACATAAAGCAGCTCAATTAACTAATTACTTAAAGTTTAATCATCTTTCAACAGCAGCCATTTTTTTTCAAATTTTGAGTACATTTGCTTAATATGCTTAGTACACTGTGAGGAATAACATGTATGAGATAAAATGTACATTACGATATTGTATTATTATTACCCGGTACTCAAGATGTGTAAAATATATGACCTGCCTATGATGCCTTAAAGGTCGGATGTATTGCAATGTATTACAGTAATACATTACAGCTGTTACTGTTGTGAGCTGTATTACAATATGCACATCGTTGTATTCCTGTACTGTATGCATCTCATTCTGTGTGCTGTTAGCATTGAATACTCCACCAGCATTCGCTGAGCAACGTAAACAGCTGGAAATGGCAAAGGTTAGTGATTTGTATTTGTAAACTTGATGGCAGTAATATGACAGTGATGAAAAATTTGAAACATGATCTCATCTGTTTCATCAGTGCAGTCATTCTGGTGACAGCAAGGGCACCTGGCCTCAGCCTGTGATAAATCTGTGCAGCAAGTTGACTGGTTTATCATTAGCAACGAAGATAACTTTTAATTATTCCATATCACAAAAAGTATGCCATATAAACAGTAACTTAAATAATACAGCAGCAGGAACAGTCTGCTTTTTGCAGAATGATTATTAGTCCACCTGGAAACGATAGTTTTCGGAGCGGACTTATGTTTTACTGCAGATGTTTTTAAAATGTTTTTTATTTATTTCAACGCAAGATCTCTGAGCTTGGAAAATTTTGCCACGATGGTCAGTAGTAGGTTAAATTTTATAATGCAGGTCCAAATTTTTTGGGAGTCTTCCCCCCCAAAAATTTTTGTGGCCAAAAATATGTAAAATTTTGCCCGATTTTGAACGGCTCCAAACTTCAGAGGTGAATATCTCCAGAATGGATGAAGATATTTTAACTCGGTCAAGTATTTGATCAACCACGATTCTTCCCGTGTTCGACAAAAAAAATTTGGTGAACTTTGGTCCAGAAAATTTAGAGGTTTAGAGGTGGAATCATACCCTCAAGTCGACTTTTTTTGGAAGACCATATTTTGGCCCCTAGGGGATGTTTTGCCCCCTATTTTTTACACTCGCTATAGAATAACCAAGTCTTACTAGCGCACACCACACTGAGGACTGGGGTACCTGTTACAATTTTTTTAAAGGGGATCAAAAATTGGCTCAAATTGTAGCATACGAGACTCATAACTTTGGATTCAAAGAGAGTAGCCTCATGAAACTTTGCCACATGACGTGCTGCTGGGTAGGGATAATAATGCAGGTACAACTTTTGGGGTGCACCACCCCCTTAAAATTTGGGAGGGCAAAAAAACATAAAAAATTAGGTGCGATTTTGGACAACTTTTGTGTTTGACCGTGAATGTCTCTGAAATGCAGCATGCTGTCAAAAATCGGAATAGCAAGTGATCAAGTGCACCCCCTCCTATTGGGTGAAAAAAATTGGGTGAACTTTGGTCCACTAACAAAAAAGTTTTTTGTCTCATTTCAACCTACCTTAAGTTGACACTGTGTGTTCTGCATATGCTAATGCATTTGAGTTCATGCCATGTGAATTTGCTGCCGGGGGAATTTCAACCATCTGAATTTTTCCCCTAATCGGACTTGCGGTGCTGGGTGGACTCACGTTGGACTTTGCCTAAATTTCTAGTTATTGTGGTTATTGTGTAGTTTATGTTATTCTGTGTATTTCATAAGGCTTATCTGAAACAACAGAAATCCAGAAACCATCAAATTCTGCCACTGTAAGCTGATTTCTTTCAAATGTCTTGTAATCTAGGTAATGGTCAAACGTTTCATGATTGCCTGCTTTTAAACTGGTGAGTTGAGGAAATTGCAGTCGGTGAGTCTGTTGCAGCTTACCAGTCAACTACTGACTAGCTAGGACTCTCACGTAGTTGTGTGGTGCTGTTTAGACCGGTGACTTGTTACGCAAGAAACTTACATCTCGACCGGATCGCCAGTGCCTTGTACAGCATCACATACTTGAAGGTTTGCATTGTTCACAGTGACTATATACTGGGTGGCATGTAAGAAAGTGGAACTTTTATGTTTACGTAGATCAAGAAGTCTGACAGTTTTGGAAACAATTAGTTTAGCATCAATCACTGCAGTGAAGGGCGGCTGTGTTGAACATTCTGGGTGCAGGCAAGGTGCCATCCACCAAACATTTTCTAGGTATTATAGGGGCTTACATCAGTGAGTGGCGGATACAATATTTTTATACATTCATCATCGACGGGTGATAATTGACTTTGCGCGGTTGATGAGGTTAAATTGCAGGTGTTACCCATCCGGTGCAGGTGACTTGGCATGCCTGGTCTGTTAAGTCTGGAATCATACATTCTGCATATATTTAGCTCATTTGCTGGTAGAATGTTTGTGATGTCCAGTCCGTTGTTCATGTGTCCAGACACCAATCCGCTGGTGGACGTCTCTGTACAAGAGCGCCAGCGACAGCTGAAGCGATGTCGACTGCAGGAGAACCTCAGTGATCACCTTGTCCACCGACCCGGCCCGCTCGATCTTGTCCATGCTAACATTCTCCAACTCGATCCGGAGCTATTTGGTGGTTTGTAAACACCATTTTATTATATTGGCACTACAGTTACTGTTTTAATTTTGTGCACAGTATTCTGATTTATCATTCAGTCAATCAAACACATTTATTTAGCACCCTGTGTCTTGAATGATTTAGAGGTACATTTTTATCCAGTGTTTGAATTTAGTGTTTGAACAAAACCAGAGCAAAACGTTCAGCATTTCTGTACCATGGTATGGCTAGTGTGTAGGCTGTGTTAATGCTTATCACTGCTGTTTCAGTTTTTTTCTGTCATCCGGCATGTTTATTTGCAGCCTGCAAGTGTTGTAACTGGTTAGGGATGTTGGTTATATGTGAACATGCGATTGCATATTTTGCAAAATTCTGCATATCGCATACTTCTCCGCATATTACCCCTACCCAGCAGCACATCAAAATCACACATGTAGAGATATGTTGCATCACATATATGTCGCATATTTCAGCATATATGCCATATATTTCGCCAAATTCTGCATATTTGCCACGTATTTTGCATCAAAAAGCACCGCATTTTAAAGAAAAACCGTCGCTATACATCAGCATCCCTAACGGGATAGCTTTAAGGCTACCAGCTAACCTGGTTTAGCCTGGAGAATGTTGTGTGGCAGTGTTTGGTGCAGTGCTAAGTTGAAGCCTCTGCATTTTTTAAATATACTTTTTTGTGATTTATTCTTAATTCTCTGCATTCGACATCATTTGCTATTGCAGTATTATTCACCTTATTAGTTACATTGTTTGCATTAGATTATCGTTTATTTGCCCACATTTTTGCTCAGCTGAATAGCATTAATTTTGTACCTTTTCTTTTCCGCATCTCACTGGTTACTGTACAGATACAGCTACTGTGGTATACTGTAGTGTAGGTATATAACCAAAACCAAGACCGACTCGGCCTTTCATTCCTCAGCAGGTTGGTGAATCAAGTACCAGTCTGTCTGGCTGGGCTTAAAGCGGGGCACATTCATCTTTGTTGTATGTGTGATTCTATGTGGCAGGTAATGCGCCATTTATCTTTAATGCCTTTGTGACACATAATGCTCTTTCACAAGCTAATGTGCTGTTATAAGCTGACTAAGTCATGTACTACATCGACTGATGCGTGAATGTTGCAGCAGATATAGGAACAGGTGAGGACGATTCTGACATTTGGAACGACCCAGATGATCTGTTTCAAGACGACAGTTACAAGGGTGGCAGTCAGAGCTCACAGATGCCACTTGTAGCCGGCGCGGCATCCGAGTTTATGCCGCTGTATGACCAGGATGACGTCTTCTCTCCCATATCATCCACATCTTCCAGTGGCCTCTCAATAGCTTCAGCCAGTGCCACCCAGTCCCAGCAGGATATTCCACTTCCACCAGACATCTTGCCACTGCTACGTAGCTCTAGGACAATGTCAGCAAATGAACAGCCGGTGTCCCGGGTCCCTACCCCACCCGACATCACACCGCTGCTCAGGGGTGCGCTGTCTTCGGCAAACATTCAGCTGCCTCTCGTCTCTGCTCAGGCTTCTTCTGTGAGTGCATTTCAGTTAACAAATTACTTATATGTACTGCTGCTGAATCATGTCAGTTAACTGCTGAAGTACTCTTAGCTATAAGTTTTTGTTCCTGTTGTTGGCTGTTCTGTTTATGACATGTATGGTTATTATTCTGAGTCATCAGTGCAGTGAATTGAATGTTTGGCAGACATAGCATTTAGCATATTGCAAGTAGAAAATTTGCAACCAATATTTTGACTGGGTGATTTTTATGCTCGTCAGAAATGTTGCAGTAGCACCTATTTGCAGTTCAGTGTGTGCTGTTAATTCTAACAGTTTAATGTGACATTCTAATTGAATTGAAACTGGCAGCTCATCTTAGTCATAACACACCGGTCTTCATCAATGCCTGGTTAGTAGTACTTGGACTGCAGACAGATGAACCATTCCAGTGAGTAAGCGGACTCTTCCAACAGACAGCATTATCACATTGATGACTGTCTGGAGGATAACAGTGAAGATTATTAGAACTACCATTATGTTAATTACGTATGCACGCGTATAATGGAGTTCTTACAATTTTAGGTTTAGCTTGTGTTTTGTGTTTCGGTAAAGGTTAAACTTAACTGTTTATTGTATAGTTTAAACTCACTGTTCCATTATTGTGTCTGTGTGCATTCTGCCTGAAAAGGCCGTCTCCGAAATGACCTATACTGTGTAGAGCGGGACGTTAAACCCTACTCACTCACTCACTCACCCAAAGCTATGGCTTTATGAGTAAGCACAGTGGAGGAATTAATAGGCACCGTGTGTGACGCACTTGTCTCATATGTATGCTCTGGTAGAGTGTAAGCTGTCTTGTTGTGGACGGGTGGGCCGCTTGACTCGGTCAGAACATGTTGAGGAGTATTATCGGATCGACTCCAATTTTGTGATTTGGGACACGCGCATCCAACGCATTATGGGCAGAGGGGGCCGTAATGTACTCAGGTCCTCAACTTTTTTGTTTTTGAACTTTGACGGACCAAATTTGGTTAGGTTGTAGCCCTACCCAAGGGCTTTCCGAAAATGCCGAAAAAAGTGGACCAAAGTTCACCGATTCCGAGAAAATCGGGTTTAAAGTCGAAACTTTGACCCCCAAAATCTCGTCCCCCAAAAGGTTTTGGGGGCAAATTTTGGCATGGGCGTATAGGGAGCTTATGGGCCTACCTTACTTTCAAAATTGGGGGACCCCCCATTTACCCGCAATTTTTGGGGATTTTTTTTTCAAAATGTTAATTTTGACCCTAAAAATCTCAAAATCGAAACTTTGACCCCCAAAATCTCGTCCCCCAAAGGGTTTTGGGAGCAAATTTTGGCATGGGAGCCTATGGGCCTACCTTACTTTCAAAATTGGGGGACCCCCCATTTACCCGCAATTTTTGGGGATTTTTTTTTTCAAAATGTTAATTTTGACCCTAAAATCTCAAAATCGTCTCGTTTTATTTTCGATCTGTCTTTGCACAAAAATAAAAGACCTGGCATAGTATATGGTTTTAAAACCTAATCACAAGGCGACGAGCGAATTTTTGCTAGGGTCCCCTAAAGTTACCCACTATGGTAAATTTTGGGGTTTTTGATGCATAACTTTGTTGTTTTTGAACTTTGGTCCACAAAATTTTAGTGGACCGTAGAACGTTTTGAGGCTTTTCCACAAATGCCAAAACATGTGGACCAAAGTTCACCAGTTTCAAGAAAATCGGGACCAAAGTTCAAAATATGGCACTTTTAATAACTTTCTTGTTTTTGAACTTTGGTCCACAATATTTTGGGGTTTCGTAGACCCTTCTCAGGGCTTTTCAAAATGCCGACATATGTGGACCAAAGTTCACCAATTTCGAGAGAATCGGGACCAAAGTTCAAAAACTGTCGACAAAGTAACTTTTTTGTTTCTGAACTTTGGCCCACAAAATTTTGGGGGCTTGTAGCCCTTCTCTAGGGCTATCCAAAAACGTCAAATATGTGGGCCAAAGTTCACCAATTTCGAGAAAATCGGAATATTTGTCAGAATTCGACCCTGCATAACTTTTTTTGTTTTTGAACTTTGGCCCACATACTTTGGGCGTCTTGTAGTATTTCTTGAGGGCTTTCCAACAGTGCCAAAATCTATGGACCAAAGTTCACCAGTTTCAAGAAAATCGGAGCCAAATTTCTAAATTTGTCGGCGAAAAAAAATTTTTGCTTCTGAACTTTGGCCCACAAAATTTCAAGGGCTTGTAGTCCTTTGGTAAAGCTTTTTAACAACATCAAAATTTGTGGACCAAAGTTTATCAATTTCGAGAAAATTGGGCCCAAAGTTCAAAAATTGTTCACCCTATAACTTTCTTGTTTCTGAACTTCTAGCTACCTCACATCAAAACTTAGCACTGATATGTCGTATCTGGGTCCTGGGACTACTTACGCCTTAAGACTTTTGGCGTTCGGCATTACCCCCCTCGACTCCGAACATGCTGAGTGTGAAGGAGTATACAACAGAATATGAAGACTTCATTTTAGAGGAAATCTGCTATGTCTAGACCTGCCATCCGCTCAACTCATGTTTTTTGATCTAGCAAAAAATCTATGGACCCTACATTCATCAAATTTTCAGGGACTGTAGGGAAGGTCAAGGTCAGTTTGTGAAATTTTGGGGGAATCGACAAACGGGAGTTGTGAAGGAAAGGGGAAAAGAAAAGTTTTTAACCCCTCATATCTTCCCTATTAGGGAAGATGGGGGCACGAAAATTTTTCTTGCAGATGGGGCACTACCGGGCCCTTACACAAGTAAAATTTCAGACCCCCAAATTTTACGTGTGATGGGGGAAAATGTTTTAAAATTTTTTCTTCTTTTCAGGGGTCAAATGCGCTGTAGAGCAGATCTCAGAAACTGTAGGCGATATCAATCCGCTTGTTGCACCAGATTGTTAGGTATGGGCCAGAGGGTTCAATGCGGGGGTGAAAATTTTCAAAATTGGGTCCATTTTCAACAAATCGCCCACCAAGTGTAACTCAATTTTTTGACGATTTTTGACAAGTTTTCAGAAATTGTAATTAATTCAAAGGATGGCCCAGAAAGTTCTAGGTGTGTATGCGGACTTAAGTTCCTAGTTGCTAGACCTACTCATCAAAAATGTTAACCCTGGCCCCTCTCCCCTAAAAATTTTGGGGAGTTAAAATTATTCATTATTTTTTCACTTTTGAGTTCACAAAATTCAAACAAATGCTCCTCAAAACGGAAAAATTTTTGACACGAGTCAAAATTTAACAAAAAGATAGAGCGTTATTGTTAGTTTGCAGTGAGATACAAAAGTATGGGGTAGTCAAAATTTATCTGAGTATGCCCCAGAACTGACCCACCCAATTTTTTGCCAATTTTGACCAAATTTTCCAAAGATTTTAATTAATCCAAGTGATGGCCCAGAAAGTTTTACATGTGTATGTGGACCAATGTTTAAGGTCCCTATCACATCCAATCAAGATACCTACCCTAGCTGCCCTTCTCCTTAAAGATTTTCGGGGTCAAAATTTTTTTCATGTTTTTTTACCTTTTGCTCAACAATGTTCAAACCCGTTTTTCTTGAGATAGGTGAAAGATCGACGAAACGATATTTTAACACATGAGAACGTGTTTATAGCCCTTTCCAATGATGTATAGATTTATGAGGTAGTTAAAATATGCTGGGGGTTATGAGCCCCTAAAGTGACCCACTGTAGGTGATATTTTTGAATTACGACAATTTGGCACCATCTGGTGAATTCACTTGTAAACTTAGGGCCCCGACGTCGAGGCCAGGCCAAGATAAACAATGTTTGTCCCCAACACTTTTTCCTAGGGGTCACCATTTAGGGGCTAGAGCCAAAAACCCTCTTTTTGACCAGTTCATCACGAGAATAAACAAGGTCCAGTCATGTGAGCTTAATAGCTAAAAAAAATTTCAACAAACGATTATGTCTCAGATGGTTTGTTTTAATGTGGTATGTCAGAAAATGTGCTTCTACGCTATGCATTTTTGGGACCCCAACCACCCATCAGGACAGCCGATTTTGGCACGAAATGTCTACTTTGGTGCCACTTAGCGACCTCAGTTACAATGCTGTCTGGCCCATTTTCCGCTTTTTTATGCACAATGTCTGAGTGAAGAAAACTGCCAAGTTTTAGCTTTGTATCAAATTCCGATCAAATTTGGCGTGCGGTTCAAAATCGCGAAAAGTTCAATTTGCCTGGCCATTGTACAGTCTTATAACCTCACTGGCATGCAACTGAAGTTTGACTGCACCGATCTTCGTGAATTTTTCACATGATATTCTGTTGTTGATTTCCCTTCTGCAATTTGAGTAACACCCTACCCCCACCCAAATATTTTTTGGGGGTAAAATTCTAATTCTTTTTGACTTTGCCATTTCTAGCTACCTCATATCGAAACTTAGCACCGATGTCTTGTACCTGCTTTCTGTTTGAGGTTGGCGTTACTCCCTCTCAACTCTGAACATGCTGAGTGTTGTTGTAACTGTGTGGAGACTGAGTTGAGCTCTGTATGAAGGTGCAGATGTAGACTGGGGAGACCAAAGTGAGTAATGTGTCAAGAAAAGTGTTATGTTGTATTTCGAGAATGCTCTGGTTACTGTGGTTAGTGGCCTGTGTTTAATGGGAACCAAGGAGGAAATGGCTTCTTCTGTAAATTGGCCATTGAACCAATGTCAATCTAATCTTGCTAATGTATCTGTATGCTGGAATTAACAGATATGTGCTGCAAGAACAAAAGCTAACTAGAATGATAAGCTCTGAAAATGTATTAAAATGGATTTTACTGTAGGCAACATCGACACCTGCTACAGCAAGATCGTCATCTAATAGTCGAAGTAATGTTTCGAAGAAGTCACGGCCAAAATTCGGCACCAAGTCAAAGTTCTTCAAATTCCATCAGTACTTTGGGCCGAAAAATCTTCAGCAGCAGTTGGAGCCTTGTGCCAGCAGTAGTCCTGCTACGGCCGACACACCGTTCAATATTCTAGTGCAGCAGCAACAAATGCTGCTGCGCTGGCAGCTAGAGTTCCAGCAGAAGAACATGCAGTTCCTCCTCTCAGTGCCATCAAATGATCCACCAAAACCAGCACCAGCTAAGCTTGCTGTTTCAACACCATCTCCGCAGCCGACATCAGTGAACATTGCAGCTAAGCCATCGCCAAGTGTCGCGCCTGTCAGTTCGGTGCAGGCAGCAAAACGCAGCCGACTTGAAGAAATGAAGGTGACAGATCTGAGAGATGAATGTCGTCGACTCAACATTGCCAGGTCAGGTTTAAAGCCAGTCCTCATAGAGCGTCTTTTGCCGTATGTGGATGATATACTCAGTGGAAATAGACAGGTCTCGGCAGCTGAAAACAGTCCATCAGATCAGTTTGACTCTTCTCCCTGCTCGGTCACTACCACACCAACGTTGGGCATTTCTGATAATGATGCCAGTACAGATGCAAACATTTTGTTCATAAAGCAGCCAGCAAGAATGGTCACAGCTGAACCAAGCACAAATGCTGCCATATCTCGCAGTACCTCAGCAGTTCCGATGGATGTTGACAATATCCCATGCAAACAGGAACCTACTTCTCCGGACACTGCTTCGCCAAACATGTATCCCGTGATGTTTTTACCTGCTAGCAACAATGGCCATGTGGTTCAAGCTTCAGTTAGCTCAACTGTTCCTCCACTGATAGTGTTTCGTCCAACTGCCCAGCCAGTGATGAGACCGGCGGTGGATGCAGCGAAGCAGTTTCCGAGAATGCCGCCATTGCTGCAGGAGCAGATACTGCTGGAGCAGCAGCGTCACATCAACGAGCTGGAGCACCATCTGCAGCTATCCCAGCAGAAGTTGCAGCGTGCTCAGCATGAAGCTGAGATTCAGCGAATACTGCACAGTGATATGGCGGCAGCGTCGTCACCATGGGTGAACAATGCTGCTCTCAACAGCTCTTCCTTGTCAACGTCAGTGACTTCAGTGAACGCACAACAGCATTCATCTACCATACCTCAGCTACAGCGAACAAACAGGTACATGTGAAAGTTTAATATATTGCAAGGCCAATTGCAACACATGCATTGCGTGTATACTTACTTAATTCTTTTGGAAATGGATTATTGTCGGACACTGATTAATTTCAATAAGTCTGTAGGTTAGCTTTTAGATAGGTGTTAAAATGTAGACAAATAGCCAAAATATTTGACATTGCTGTAATCTGTAATATTGACTAGTACCACTGTGTGAATACAGAAGTACATGACTGACAGTATTGTTTTAATATGATAGCTGTGGGATTCTGCTGTTAGACTGGAAGGCAGTCATAAATTCATAAATGATTCTTCTTCAGTTAATCTTGTATCTGTTCCAACTAACACTTTGGTCCCATGAAGTCCATTCATCTAAGGTTACTCCAGTGCTTTGTGTTAGATATGTGTTCATGTTCTCAAACTGTTGGTCTGCAACTGTACGTGCCATGTTTACTGTAAACGTGATGGAGCTGCAGATAAGGTTTTAAAAATAAAAAATGTAAGTAACCGTTTTCAGTTGTGTGTATCGTGGATTGTAGCTTGCTTGACACTTCATTAGCTAGTGCCTTCAACAATAAACTACGACGTACTATGACGAGTCCTTACATTAGCACTACTGCTGATATGGCATTTGATTTCAACTGCAGAAGCCTGTCATCATTTGCAGCGGTACTGTTTTTTATCTTTGTCAGCATATTAACACAAATATTGTGTAGTGTATGCCATTAAATATTTCATTACTGCAAATCCTAGCACAAGTTTACTTTTGAGGTCCTTTTTAACCTTACGTCACTCTAGAAAAATGGGCCAATTAGATAAAAATGTTTAGTGACTATGCAAACGAGAGATGCAGTTGTTTGATTAGTTGCCTTTGTTTGTCTCATGATTCTGTTAACTAACCTGTCGAGTATTATTTATAACAGATACCATGGGAGACTCGGAAGTGATAAAAATAGTTTAGAAGTACTTAAACTGTGGATGTGTAATTGTGTATATGTAGTCTGCTGTATAGCTGTGGTGTGTTGTAGTACGTTTGATGTGTATTTTGTTTGGTGTTATTACATAATGTGTGCTTGCTGGCGTAATGGTTGGGTTTTGGACTTGTGTGAAATGGCCTATCAGTATACCTTGACTTCCATGCTGTCAGCAAGCAGTATGGTTTGTCACTTGTCAAAGGACATGTGTGAACTCCAGTCCACAGGTATCCGATGACCATGATAACCATGTGGAAAGGCAGTCTATCATTGTTTTGGTCACATATCTTTGAGCATCTTGGGTCTTGTTCATATCATTCTGAAATTTTTTGGTACATTTGTGTTATTCTGTATGTTATAGGCTATCTTATGGCATGTTCTGACCATAACCTTGAACTGTTAGTGTGTTGCTATGATTGTTGCATGTTGTTATCTGATGACATTGCAGCCTGTGCATGAGTCGCTTTCGACGGTCAGAAATGGAACAATAGATGACGTTCTTGATGTGCTCATCAGCTCTGGAGGTCATAGTCTTTTTCATCCAGACATCTTACTGAATTATTAATTATTATTAATCTTGTCAGATTGTAAGTTAATTATTGATTTTGTCAGAGCCTGATTTAGCCATGTTCTGCACATTTGGTTGAACATTTTCCTTCTTGAGAAAATGGATTCACACTGGCCAGCGAACATTGCACAGCAGTGCTACATTTCTGGCCTGTTCGACCTCTTTGTGGTGTGTTGCAACACTTTGTAGTGGCACAACATTTTATTGGTCTGGTTCTTTGGGCTGTGTAGGCTGTATTGCAAAATCTGAACTTTACAACATTACTTATTTATTTCCTGAGCAGAAAATTTATGTCCCCAAATTTTTACTGAGCAGTGAGCAAAGCACTATCAAGTTTAAATTTGGCCCTGGATATTATCACATTCTTTGACTGCTGTTGGAATTGGAAGGTTTTGCTGCATACTGTATGCAGCAACAACGTTGAAGCTGGTCATGCTTGTCAGCATATTGGTCTTAGCAATAAGATTAGGGTTAGGAATACGGGCAGAAAATGATTTGCTACTTTGTCCAACAGCTGCTTGATGGGCTTTGGTCTGCAGTTTTAAGCTTATTGAAATGTATAATTATGAAGCCACCTTTTGCTGGTGTACAAAGTGGTTGATTGTCACACCAATTCCAGAAAGTTTACTTTTCATGGCTGACCTAAATTGTGTTAGCTTTTCAAAGTGGGCTAGTTACATAATAATTGGGTGTGACTTTGTATCAGTAACTTCATGTGTTTAGTGTTTACTATACAAGCTGAAGTCAGCCTGCTATTCTGCTGAAGATTTGCGAATTCTGTAATTAGTCAACTTAATGTTACTGACCGATGTGTTTGGTTGATTGTGCGATAGATCTGCCGGCATCGGCTGTTGACACTTTTCCATCACCAGGCTCTCAGGTTGCAACAACGGACGCTTCAAGCTGTCCGCTGTACTTTCAGCCAGATGCTGTTGGCAATGCCAGCAGTGCCTCAGTCCAGTCGCATGTATCGGCGTCCACCAAACACTTGCCGGCCGGCACTGTTTCTGACAGCATGGAATGGTACAGTGGTGATTCAAATGCCCGGCTGCAGTGGACTACCGCCGACAATACACCACGCATCAGCATGCTGGATCCGACCGATCTGGTGGACTTGAGTGGACTGCTGCCCAAGTCCAGCACCGGCAGTGACTTAGGTAGTGTGGACATGACTGACTGGCTCGATGACATCCTACAGCCTGGCTGTGGATTATCATCCACGGACTACATGAACTTAGCCGATGACTGTGACCTCTGTTCGCCAGCTGACGGCGTTCGAGCAACGTTTGAAAAGCTCATGGAGGTTACCACGTCCAAATCATGATGTACCATAACATACGATTATCATTCTGCTGGTGTTGTGTCACAATATGCTGAAAAGTGATAGTTGGCTTCTTTTCGAATCATTAGATGCCTGTAATGTTTAAAAACTTTGTCTTAGTTGATTATGCTTTCTGTGCTATTTACGGAATCTGTGTTCTTGTATTGGTTTTATACCTTTCCAGGAAAAGGTTCTGACATATTGCTACTACTGATTGTGGTTATGGTTTATAAAGCAGTCGGTGTTGGGTGCATGGGGGTTATGTACGCTGTACATTCCATGGGCAGAAATCACTGTTATCATTGGCGTCTTGCAGTCCTGTCTCCACCAAATAGATTTCTGTGTTAGCAGTCCTTGTCATTATCTCGGCTTCGTGTACATTGCCTTCATGTGCATGTTGTCTGTGTGTCTCGCCTTAACTCTGGCTTTCTGTGATGTGCTGGTGTATCAAACGAACTGGTTCAGCATTTTGTTGCAGTAGAGCAGTGCAGTGCTATGGGTCTGTGCCGGTGTGCGGCGGTCTTGAGCAGCACTGTTTAGAGCATAATCGTCTGATCGATTGTATACATTTTGTAATTTGTAGAAACTTGATTAACGAAATGTGTCGCTAATTGTTTACTAATTCTTTCTTTGTGAGTCAGTCCAGACTTTGCTGTTGATTGGTGATGCTTGCAGTGAGCTGTTTTTCTGTAAACTTGCAAGTCGATTTGGTGCAGAAGAATTTGAGTTACATTTTAACACAGAAAATAACTGGAAATTTGGTGTAAAATGTCTTTGCAATTTTTGTTATCTTCTGATTGTACTTATGCACGTTTTGCTAACTTTTTAAGATGTAACACTCGCATGATTAATTCTTTCAAAAACTTTATTATCTATATCTTTTATCTTTTCCTGTGCCAACTGTTGAATCTTAAAGTCATGCAGTCATGCTCATATGCTGGTATCTGTATGAAATATTTACTGTAATTAACAGCTGTTTGTATTTTAAAGTTTTGTCCATGCTGTAATACTGCATTTTTTTGGATGATAATTTCTGTGGTGTGGTGGCAGCGAAGATCTCGCATCAGTTTAACTGAATTGAGAGCTTCGTGTGTATGTGTATGTAACTGTAACAACTGAGTGAGGTTAATATGGGTGCAGACTGGGTTACGTGTATGGCAGGGTTGAGTGAGTGAGCAAGTAATTATGTTACGTTGTTTCATTTGGAGATGTGTACAAGCTGAAATTATTATTTGCTGATGATTGCAGCTCAACGCTGACTTTTGATGCTAAGAATGATTTTGTCATTGTTTGGGACTGACTTGTGCTTTGTAGATCAGTGGTCTTGCACATTTGTTGGTGGCATGGCGTAGCGGTAACGCGTTTGATCAAATCAATGAAGTTACCCTATGGCGGGCAAGGTTTGTACTTGGATGGGTGACTGTCTCTGGGCAGTTAAACCATCTCGGTACGAAGCCAGCTAGCTAGGTCGACTCAGCCTTTTACCCTCCGTTGGATGGTAAAATGAGTATCAACTGTCGGGCTGAGTAGTAATAGATGGCGATGGTGAATGTAGTTTCTCTAGCTGCCCACCGGTGGATCAATTGGCTCGAGCTGATCGGCTTGGTCCAAAGGTCGGCAGCCATCTGGTGCTCATGCTACATTCAGTCAAATGAACCGGGTGAACTTTTGCAATGGCTGTGCCATGATGACAGCACCATGAATATTGGCATTGACCATTGGTATTATTATTATTGTTATTATTATTTGCAAACAGGCCCAAAATCCATTTGGATTTGCAAACTTTTATTGGTGTTAGTGAACAGTCAAGTGAGTGGCCTATAGAATTATCAAAAGGTGAATTAGATTTTGATGATAATGGGTTTATTAAAATAAGTTTGCTGGGCATTTTTCTGAAATAATAGCTATAGTTTAACATGTAATTTGTTGTTTAAAATAGTTTATTTTTCTGCTATTTTCTACTACTCTGGCTCGCACTGTTGGCCAAGTGTGAAACTCTTGATATAGATTTGCTTTGACTTAGCAGACAAAAAAAAGTTGATAGTATTATAATATTAGTATAAGCTGGAGATTGAGACATAGAGAAATGATGAAATTTTGCTTAGTGTTGACATATAAAAATGATAATTTGCTTCACTTTTCATAATTGAAGTACTTCAATACTATGTGGTGGCATTTTGCATTTTTGCTGTAAATAATTGCTGTAAACTATCATACAGTGGCTGCACAGATCAAAATGTAATATAAGTTGGACTGGCTCAGATATTACGTACATAATTGTAAGCGTTTATATATTTAACAATTGACAATAATTATGTCTGTGAAATGTGATAGCTTGGAAACTTACTGTTAACTAAGTCATTAAATATATTGAATCTGAAGGAAATTATTTAGTGAAGTAGCTGTTAAAAGGACAGATTTATGCTGTCTGTTGTATGTGTGAATATGTGATGTTTTATTGTTCTTCTGTTTCACCAGCTTATCATATGAGTGGCTTGTATTGTGTGATAATATGTAAATAGCGTGTGTGAACAACATTGAATCTGCATGAATTGAATTGTTAGCACTTTGTCTTGTTAGTGTCTGTTGTTTCTTGGTCGTAATGTAGCGTAAAGTTTCATGTTTTGTTTAGTTCTATATGCAATTGACTGGTTCAGTTATTGCTGCTATGCTGTCGAAAAACTGTTCTACTTGAATCGTCTGTTTTCTATTATGGCTAACCTGCATGCTTTCTGTACTGAGCATTTGCAGCGGTGTAACATCTGTTGTGAAGTTCAGTTTCTGATCAGTGTATAAGAGATGTGAGACTTCGTATTATAATTATCACCGGCACCTTATCGTGACAGCTTAGAATGATAATGCTGGATGATTGAATATTTACTTTGCGAGAATTATCTGTCACTTTTCAACGACAATATTTAGTAGACTAGTCTGCTGTACTCAGCCAAAATGTAATGTATGTTTTTTGACTTTCTGATAAACGAGAGGTCAGAAATTGCTGGCAAAATTTAGAGTCCCATTTCGGAGTTGTCACTTTGTCTGTTTTGTGAAACTAACTATCGTAGCTGCTAATTTCAGGAAATAGTTTAATTACTGCAACTGAAAAAGGTATTCATAATAAGTCGAATTTGCACTACGGAGATGAGACACTATGTTGGTTTTAGTTCCATCTCGAAAATGACATAATCCACATTGAGTTTTGATAAAGCACTACTCACGCACCACCAAACATGGGTCATTTTTCGGCTTTGATGTGCTTAAGTGTTTACAATCCATTTTATGGTCTTTTCCATTGTTAGTCAGTAACAGTAATGCAGTTATGTCGATGGCAATTGTAACTCGAGTTGAATACAACTCATCAGTCTGTTCTTGCTTATTATCTTTTGCTTCAAAGGCATAGTCATCATCATACTAATTTCAGCATCTAACAAATTTTGCTGCTGACAGATTGTTCGCTATGTTAATGTTTTTATCTTAGCAGAAAACTAATCCTACTACAGAAAACTTGCCTTGTTCGCAAATAGCAGTACTGATCTTGGCTAATTTCTAGTAAAGTTTGTGAAATTTGTGCACTGATTGGCATATTAATAACATGTTATCAAAACAGCATCACACATCTTGTTATTAACATAGCTGAGTAGATTACTGACCATGCTGGTGGTCCTGAGGAACGTTTATTGACTGTTAGAAAAACTTGCATGCAGTTTGCCAGATCTGCCTGTGGCGTCAAAATACAATACACACAGTGACTCGGTTTACCTTTTTATGGTAACTGAAGTTAACAATATGTGGAGCTGTGTTGTTGGGTTGGTCTTGTTGTCATGTTACCGGCAATGGATATTCTGTAAGTTTAGCCTCTGTTATTTCACTGCTGACTTCTACACTGTGTCCGGAAAAAAATATCCTGGACATTTTCGATTGTAACTTGAAGAAAGATTGTTGGATTTTAATAGTTTTTTGACACTAATATTTCTGACACAGCTGGCGATCAAATGACTGTTTAATTGTCCACTGCACACATTGTTTGTTTCTGCACTACCTGGGGAAGCAAAACCAACAAAATATTACATTTTTATCCTATTTCGCCTGTTCGGGTTTTCCCAGGTAGTGCCAAAGGACATATTTGGTGAGGTGGGAACTGGAACAGTTATTGGATGGCAAATAGTGTTAGAAATGTTTGCACCAAAAATTATTAACATCTGTCAATTCTTCCTGTTTCAGTCGATAATGTTGTGGATGCTTTTTGACACATTTCTGTTTATTTCAACTCATATTTTGTTGATTCTTTTTTCCCCAGGTAGTGCAGAAGCAGACATTAGACGAGTTGGAATACTAAACGGTCATTTAATGACCAGTTGTGCTAGTAATAACTGTACCAAAATTTATTAAAATTGTATATCCCTTCTACAAGTGACAATCGATAATGTTCGGGATGTTTTTTCCGGACATGGTGTATATTGCTGTTGTTTTGTGTGTAAAGCATAACTGCTAACTGATTGATTTGTTAGAATACTAATAAGATTTTGTCAAACTATGAAATGTGATAATTGAATGCATTGCTTGATTAGTTGACAGCTTTTGTCCATGTCCGTGTGCTGTAACAATTATTGCAGGTTAACAGTACTAATTATCTGAACTCATATTTCCAGCTTGTGGCCATTGATTGGTTAGAAGTTGTTGTTGTACTTGCATTTATCAGTGATTAAAGTACTCTTACAGCCATGTTGCACTGTTAGTAATAATATATGTAAAAAACTTACCAGTTTACAACTGTGTGTAAGGACGATGTGATGATATCAGTCCTCTAAAACAGCAAAAATCATTTGGGTAACCTTAGATGGGGCTATGCATATGGCGTCTTTACAAGCTGACTTTAGTTGGTAATCACTAACATAGTCTAAAGCCTTCTTCATTTGATGTTATTTGTCGTATTAAGCCTACTTGCCCAATGTTTACTGATTAGCGTAGCAGCCGAAAATGTTTCTGT
>Ga0209367_1004270_pt1 | contig 19672 bp, 17 predicted proteins | sample WorMetLIZISLAND2_FD_187412 | JGI IMG/M metagenome (GOLD analysis project Ga0209367, IMG submission 187412) | Marine gutless worms symbiont microbial communities from Max Planck institute for Marine Microbiology, Germany - Olavius geniculatus... ...
CCAAACTGTTCCACCTGTTTACCAGTCGCTCACTGAAGAAGAATTTCCTGACATCCAGATGAGATCTGTTCTTCTTTAATTTCATGTTATGTCCTCGAAGGTTGTTAATACTTGACAGTTCCATAGATTCTAATAGTGGAGTTAAAATACCAGAGATCATTTTAAATGCCTCAATCAAATCAGCGCGATTCCGTCGCTCCTCTAGACTCCAGAGTCCCAATGACACAAGACGATCTGAGTACTGTAGATTTGTATATCAGAGGCGGATTTAGGCTTCTTCAGCGTGTTCGGCCTATGGATGTAAAAAACGTTCCATGAAAATATAAAAACGTTTAAAAACGTTGAATAAAAAACGTTGGTTATAATTCGCTGCCTAATGCCTAATGCTGTAGGTGCAGTATACCTGGAACTATAGTCCAGATAAAGAGAACTTTACTTAATTTTAATTTAACCGTGTGGTCATAAGACTATATATAGCACTAGACTAACCAAATATACTACATAAACAACTTTTTATTTGATATATTTTTACTAACTAAGTAAACTAGCATCACTATGACTAATTAATTCGTTTCTTTGGTTTCAAATGTGCTTCTCAAAGTTCTTGATAGGCATTTCAACGCACGTTTTTTTAAATAAAAAAATTTAAAAAACGTTTGGCTGAATAGGGGACCCAGCAAAAAAGTGGCGTGTTTATGTCGTGTTGCCACATTTAAGAATTCGCTTGGTGCAGCACGACAATATTATTCTGTGGCCCGAGCGGGGCTTTATACGCCGTAATGCCAAATCTGTCCACTTTTTGCAATATGTACAAACAAATGCACTTGATGACCTTTGACCTTTGGCCTAGATCCGTCAAAAATAATTGATTATACACTTTCAGAAAAGCAAAGGCAATTTTTTTTAACTCACGTGCGTTGTTGTCCGATTTGTGCTCTTTTGTCTATGATTCAGCTGTCAGAAAATTTATGTAAGGGACACCGATCCCACATTTTTTTTCAATCGGGTTTAAATCCGAACCTTAATGAACGTATTGACACAGAATGAAGGAATTATCGAGCATCAACGAGAAGCTTCGTGCGGAGCTATCAGAGAAAGAACGCAACATCTCAACGCTACAGCTAACAGTCTCATCACTCGAGTCACCGGCAATGCACGGTTTCCATGAAGCACCGGGGCCACTGCTTGATCTTCCCGGCCAGGACCAGGCGTCAGCAGCTGAAACCGTTCACCGTATCACCCGTCAACTGATAGCAGACTGCGACCAACTACAAGCCGTCCGAGACAGTCTTGCTCAGGTTTATACATGTGAAAAACGTTACGGAAATTTTTTTTTAAAACGTTAAAAAACGTAAAAATATAAAAAAAACGTGGCAGAAATAAAAAAACCGTTTTGAAAAGTTAATAAAAACGTTAGCTCTAATCTGTTCAAATTTTTGCCTAAACCCAAATGATGTAAATGCAATACAAAAAAACTTAAGAAAGAGAAAAAAACTTCATTTAATTTTTATTCAACTATGTAGTCATAAGACCAAGAATCACTAGACTAAGTAAATAAACTATTACCACTATAGCTTATTAATTGGTTTCAGTGGCTTTGATAGTGCTTTTCGACCTTAAACAAATAAAAAAACTTTAAAAACATAAAAAAATAAAAAAGCATAAAAACATGGCAGGAGTAAAAAACGTAAAAACAGCTTTTACATATATAATCAGGTTGTTCACTTGATAATTTTTTTGTTGTTGATTGTCTAATATTTTTTGTGACAACGGATGGTCAGCATTTAATGGGTGGATGATTTTTGGCCACCCTCCTGTATTATCAACTGTTGTGTTTGTCATTGTGTTTAATTGTGGTTACGAGAAATAGACTCGCTTTCTCTGACCGGCAATATAATATGCTAATTACTGCCCGCGATAGCGACGACAGTATTGTTTGCGGCGTTGTCGTCGTTAAGTTTGTTTCTCCGTTTCTCTGTCAACGGGATATCTCGTAAACCGCTGCACTTAGCTTTAAAAATTTTGCATGAACACCTTGTCAACCTGGCGAACTCTGTTGAGTTTCAAGGTCGATTAGATCACACAGCCTGATTTTCGGATTTTTGTCACCATTGCCAGATGGGGCAAAAGTTTGTTAACACGACAACTCATAAACCGCTGCACTTAGCTTGATTACGTTTTGCACAAACATGTATTTTGACAACTTCTAGAAGCATATTATTATCAATGTCATACGTCAAAGGTCAAGGTCACATAGGTTTTTGTGCGTTCTCTGTTTGCATAATACTGCGGTTACCCGCGGATAGTACTTAGCCTTAAGCAAGGCTTGAGAGTTCGTTTTTTATTTTGATAATGTGCATTTAATGTGCAACTCATCACTTTTCGAAAGTTTTTTTCTTTTTAGTTTCTCTCTCTTTCTTTGTCACGGATGGAACTCAATGGATCACTAACCATCTCATGTTTTACGGACTGGAAATAGGAAGGGGGGAACACAGTGCCCACTTTTTCGTTTTCTTTACTTTGACCACTTGTGATAATACTGAAAAAGCGTGTGATTACGATGCTGTAGGTGGCAAAGTACCGCGGCTCGTGTCGTTCGCCACTGCGCACGGGCGCCGGTCGATCGTTGTCCCTGTCTCCAGGCCGCGGCGTGGGTGATCTGCAGGGCGGTGATCTAACGGACGACGACGCAAGGTCCCCGCACTCTCCCGTGAGGTCTTCCCGTGATGCCACGCTGCAAGCGGTGTTGGAACGACGTCGACGGCTGATCAGTGAGTTGAAGGTTGCAGCGCGCGGTGCCGGGGATAGATGTGATGCACTACGACAGTCGGCCGACGACTTCGACGACCAACGCAGACGTCTGGAACAAGAACTCACTACGACCAAACAACAACTACAACACGCGTACGTTTAGTAGTAGTAGTAGTAGTAATAGTTGTTGTTGTTGTTGTAACAGTAGTAGTAGAGAGCTGACTCTCTGCACAAACAGCGAACGACGTCGACGACGCACGCAGACGTCTGGAACAAGAACTTACCGCGACCAAACAACAACTACAACACGCGTCAGTACTAGTAGCACTAGTACTAGTAGTAGTCGTTGTTGTAGTAGTAGTAAAAAATTGACACTGCTGATCGTAATGGGAAATTTAGTAACTTAGTGGTTAAGGCGTTGGATTCGAGATCGACAGCTAGCAAGTTTGACTCCCGGCCGGTTCGCCAGCAATTAACAGCACTGGGAAATTTGTTGACATTCATGTGCCTCTGTTCACCAGACTGTAACCGTTTACAGCATACTGTAATTAGGTACTGGTCAGGAAACGGTGACGCTCTGCGGCTGGGAAGGTAACCATAGGTCTGGTGTCGCACTGGCCATGCGTCACGAACTCACGCCCCAACATAACCTCTGCAGCTTTGATTGGGAGATGAGCATCTCGCTTATGCTTCAGATTGAGGCACGTTTAATTCAAGGTCAACTCGGCCTTTTATCCCTCGGAGGTAGGTAAATTGAGTATTGACCTGTCTGGGTGGGGTTAAAGCGTAGCGCGTTTACCTGTGTCGGGTGGCAGTTAACACTTTGTGATCCAGTATGGCAGGTGACGCTCCATAGCTCATACGCAACCTTTAACCCTTGACATTTCAGCGGCCCGGTTTACCTGTTTTTGCCTTGCGTAAATTAGCCCAAATTCCATTACACCGACTTTTCGACAAAGTCCGTGAACTTGTTGTGGACTTTGTCGCAAACATCTTGACATGTCGAGGTGGTTTGAAAGCCCAAAATTTTTCCGTGACATTTTTGATTTTTCGTTTTATGGTTTGCTTCCGCGACTTTCACCGAAACTTGTCAAAGTTGGCGTAATGTAATTTGGGCTGTAGGACGCGGTCTGAGCAAGAGTCGCAGCTGCTAACTGATCGTCTGAGAACATCTCTGGAAGCCGCGGACACCGAGCGGCGTCAGCTGGACCACACACGTCAGAACCAGACACGACAACTGGACCAGATGAGCGCCGAGAACCAGCTGCTACAGATCACCCTGGCAGACCTACAGCGACGCAACGACCACCTGCTTGACGACAAAAACAACTTGTGCATGCAGCAAGAACGACTGAACAAAGAACTCGAGCGTTGGTGAGTGTGTTTATAGTTAAACGGTATAGCTCTTCACAGAAAACCCGTCTCAGAGCTACGGAACGTCACCTGCCACATGGGATCATACAGTGTTACCTGCCACCCGACGCAGGTGAATACGCCCCGCCATAACCCCAGTCCTACAAGCCGGTACTCGATTTCCCTATGGCTTAGGAATGAAAGGCCTGACCCTGGTTAGTCCGCCCGGAAGCGATAGCTTGCGGAGCGGACTCAAGTTTTACTGCACATGTTTTATGTTTTATTATGTTTTATGTTTTATTTTTAGTCCGCCCGGAAACGATCGTTTTCGGGAGGACTTATGTTTTGGTGGCATTTATTTTCTTTTTTTCCTCGCGTAATCTCCGAGCTCCGTCCGCCGATTGGCGCGAAATTTTGCACGATGCTCGGAGCTGCGGTCAATTTTATAATTCCGGTCCAAAATTTTGGGGGAGCCTTCCCAAAAAATTTTAGGGGCCAAAACATGCAAAATTTGGCCCGATTTCGGTCGACTATGAAGTTCGGCGGCGAATATCTCCGGAACGGATGAAGGTATTCAAAATCGGACAAATATTTTATCTACCGCGATTCTTCCTGCGTTAGGCAAAACAAGTCCAGTGAAGTTTGGTCCAGTAACCTTGGAGATCTCGATGTGAAATCGTACCCACCTTAAGCGTCTGTTTAGAGGACCATATTCTGGCCCCTAGGGGTGCTGCGCCCCTAAATTTTCACACGCGCTTGAAAATGACCAAGTCTTACTAGCGCACTCCCCACCGGGGATGCATGCTCTTCTTGCATATGTGTTTAATACTCGGTATTGTTTCGAATTTTCTTAGGTACGTTTCTGCTAAAGATTAGCAAAGTCGTTTCATATCTGACAAAAATATCACAAAAACTAGAAAGCAGTCAAAGCTCGCACACCTCCGCCAAGGCCGTGTTGTTCGCTAGGTGACAGCACCATCTTCGGTTTGGCTGCGGTTTCCCTTATGCCCCATTGAAAGCAATGGTAACGAAAATTTCAAAGTGATCCGGAATCCAGGATTCCTTCCGGATCACCCCCAAAATTGAATCACTTGTAGGTTTTGCCATTCCCGGCATTCCCAGAAAATTTCAGAAAGATCCGTACATAACTTTTTGAGTTATCTTGCTGACACACAGACAGGCAAACAGACAAACAAAGTCTGGCAAAAACATGACCTCCTTGACGGATTTAATAAAACGAGTGAGGTTCTTACAGAAAAAAAATAAATAATGTGTAAGTTTTCGTAACCAACTAACCCATTCATTTTTACCTGTGCTGCGCAGTCGACGATTGGTGGATGCGTCAGAAGTGAAAGCGACGAAACTAAAGGAGGAACTCGTTAACGTGAAGGACGCTTTGAACAATGCAACACTAGAGCGCCAAGTTCTCTCTCACGAAAAGGCCGAACTCGGTATAAGAAAAAGATAGATGTAACTAAATAAACGGTTTTTATGTTTTTGTTTATCTTTGCCACGTTTGTTACGTTTTTAACTTTTTAAAAAACTTTTTCTGGAACGCATTTTTACATCTATGATATAAAGCGATTTTTCTCATATTTGCACACACGCGAACTTTAAAACAGCAAAAAGTCCACGGCGGGACGCTATAGCAACTCTAGATTATAGGATATCATAGGCTATAATAATTATGATATGCTGTGTAAAATATGCGATATATGTTAAGATAACGATATGTCCATTTGGACGAATTTTGCGGATATCTTCTGGAGTGCTTACGATTTTTAGCCAACCGTACTTTGGTAAAGGTCGAGTTATTGGCATGAGTTGTCGTTCGTCTGTCCGTCTGTCACGGATGTATTGTGGCTAAACGGTGCAAAATAGGCCTAAAGTTGCTATTGATCACTAACAACAAGTCGCATACTGGCTTTCAAATGAGATATAAGCCATTGACCTTGGATAATCTTGAAGGGTTATAACGCACTATACAATGCCAATCATGCAGTATTGTGGCTAAACGGTCAGTCGTAGAGGGTCTGCGATGGTACCATGGGATAGGGCGGTGTCAACTTCTTATAGGCTGTCAATAATAACCATCTGTCCATTTGCAGCGGTTTGGCAGCAATTTTTAGTGGAAAGTTGAAGCTATAACTGGCCATATCTCGGAAACGGTGAGAGATACGGCCTAGGTTACTATTAATTACTAATAAAATTGAATAATAAATAATAAATTAAATAATAAAAAGTGGCATATGACCTGACAGATTAAATAAAAATCATTGACCTTGAATGACCTTGAAGGCTGTTACAATGCAAAATTGTGCAAAAAAATTCACTAAAAACCCCTTTTGGAAAGGCTCACGATCATTCAAGGTCATCGATGTTGATAAATTTGAAAAGCCTGTCACCAGTGCTTGTTATGATAAGCAGCATATTTGTGCCTATCCGCAACCGTGTTCATCCTACACGAGATAATTGCGGTAAAATAACCACTTTTTAGGGGGGTAGCTGTCTTTGACGCCCGCCTGGGCCGGCCTCCTTGAACCTAGGGGGTCGGGACTTGAACTGTTAAAATCTACGTTGAATGCTGAAAATTTCATATGCAGGTTGTCTTGGTCTATCTCCAGCCATTTCGTCGCAATTCGGTGTTGAAATGTGCGCTGCATCCAAAAATTGCGAAAAATTCACTAAAAACCTTTTTTGAGAGGTTCAAGGTCGTTCAAGGTCATCGATGTTGATAAATCCAACAAGCCTGTCACCAGTGCTTGTTATGATAAGCAGCATGGATGTACCTATATGCAACCGTTTTCACATTATTCGAGCCAATAACGGCAAAATGACGTCTTTTGGGGGGTACCCCTCTTTGACGCCCTAGTTCGAGGGGAACCCCTGCACCCAGTGGCACGAAATTGTGTCACGATAAACTAGAGACCTGGGGACAGCCAACAGTGAAGATTTCGTGATCCTAGCTTGCACCGTTTTGATACAGATCACGAGTGTGACAGACGGACGGACGGACAGACAGACGCCCAAACGATGGTAAAGACGCGCGAAGCATTCTGCTTTCGCGCGTAAAAATCGTGATCGTGCGAGACTTGTGTGCATTCGTTGATGCAGACGAGGCATTATCGAAGTCTGGCGTGGCGAGGGCGGATCTCGAGTTGGAGATGAGCAAATTACGTCAGGAAGTGAGCGATCTTCGCGACTCTCTGCTCAAAACGCAAAACCTCAACGAAACACTCGCACAGGACAAATCGGAACTGAACGCGGTACTCATGCAGGTTGGACAGAGATATTTTTTTTACATTTCCTTTGACACAACTGCGAAAATTAATGATAAATCTCGCCGAAATTTTCGAGCAAAGTCGACTACGTCACTAAAAACGCATTGTAAAGTAGATGAAATGGCTAGAAATTTGGAGCAAAACCCAACGTGAGTCCGCCAGGCACCCTAAGTCCGGTTGGGGAAAAATATAAGGGGGGTAAAATTCCCCCGGTAGCAAAGTCACGTGGCCCGCACTTAAATGCATTAGTATACGCAAAACGCGCACTTTTGACTTAGCCGCGTAATTTCTGGTTTTATTCATTCAACGCAGTATTAACTGTACTTGATAAGCTTTTTACCGCTTGTCGATATCTCTATTTGTTCTAGAGATATTTGCAGTCAAACTCAAAAGTTGTCGTAAAACGTACTAAATTTAAAGACGTTTTTTGCCCTCCCAAATTTTAAGGGGGCGGTGTCCCCTAAAAGTTGTACTCGCGTTATTACTCCCATTTAGCAGCACGTCACGTGGCAAAGTTTCATAAAGCTACTCCCTTTGGCTCCAAAGTTCTCGCGGCTAATACGCTACACTTTAAGCCAATCTTTGACCCCCCTTTGAAAAAATTGTAAGAAGGAACCATGTCCCCGGTGGGAAGTGCGCTAGCAAGACTTAATTATTTTCTAGCGCATGTAAAAATTTGGGGGTGCAGCACCCCATAGGGGCCAAAATATGGTTTTCTGAAAAAGGCGCTTTAGGTGAGTAAGATTTCACATCGAGATCTCCAAGGTTACTAGACCAAACTTTACCGGACTTGTTTCGCCTAACGCGGAAAGAATCGCGGTAGATAAAATATTTGTCCGATCTTGAATATTTTCATTTGTTCCGGAGATATTCGCCGCCAAACTTTGAAGTCGCCCGAAATCGGGCTAAATTTTGCATGTTTTTGGCCCCTGAAATTTTTTGGGGTGTGCCCCCCAAAATTTTGGACCGGCATTATAAAACTGGGCCTAGTACTGACCGCCGTGCAAAATTTCACGCCGGTCGGCCCACGCATCTCGGAGATCTCGCGTTGACAAAAAAATAAAACATCTGCAGTAAAACTTAAGTCCCCTCCGCAAGCTATCGCTTCCGGGCGGACTAACAAGCAATTAAATACGCGATAATCACTTTCTCTGCCAACACGATAACGCATGAACCGCAGCACTTAGCTCGAGAAAATGTTGCAAGTCAGAGATGGAAAGTTTTTGGTATAGTGATTAAAATTGGCATTTGGATTCAGACCAGATTTTCAGATTTTCCACCATTGCGAAATAAGGCAAAAATGTTTGTCAGCACCATTACTAAAGAAGTTACAAAGGGATTTGCCTAAAATTTCCAGAGAAAGTTTGCTTTGCCCCAAATAAAAGTTGATACAATTTTGGTGGTGATTCGGATCAACATCCGGATCTATTACAGGACTGCAGGATTCTTTACTGTTGTCAGACGAAGCAAAATTAACATTTTATACGATATAGCTACAAACTAGCAAGACTACACGAACTACATGGGAATTTTTATTCATTTTTTGGACTAATAAGAAACCGGCAAAATTTTTTAGGACATAATCTCTTGGAAATAAATCCCCCGGACCGAGTTCTTTTCATAGGCCTAGATGTGAAACGAATAAAATCCCCGCAGACATCTGTCTGGGACATACCCTTACCGCGGACAAAATCCTCCGAAATGTTGCGAGGGCGGATCTCGAGTTGGAGATCAGCAGACAGTAGTTAGTCTTGAGCAAGGTTTGTCAGTCCGGTTGTCGTTATGAATTTGTGACAGATGGAGGCCGATAAGCTGACACTGCATGGTGAGCGTTCAGCAATCGACCACGAGATGGCGGCACTGCGCGACCAATTACTGAGTGTTGAGACCGACAAAATGCTCACCGCGACTGACAAATCAGGTCGGGATGAATGATTACATTATTGGACTGCACAGTAATAAATTCATCGATTACGATGAATTTATTACTGTAAAGTTTCTTCGACCTAATGAATCTATTCGCACTATTGGACTGGTTTCATGCTCAATTATTGGAGAACGCAAAATGTAAGTAACAGTGTTATTTCGCGCCTGTTGTTTGCTCGCGATGCAGCAGGATGTAAGCGACCCTTAATGTCAAGCGGTGTCTGTGTGTCTGTGAGCGTATCCGTCTGTCTGTCGGCAGCACGGCTTGTGCGGTATAGACAACGTCCGCGTTACGCTGCAAAGCGAACACCTTTGCGAGCCACGTCGCTGTTGTTACTGATTGTTCTGCTATATTTGAGGTCATTGTACGCCTTTTGTTTGAAGTTTGTTTTTGGTATTATTTTGTTTGATCGGTCTGCTAGCATTGTGCGGTTAATAAAAATTTTCAACGAACCTGACTGTTTTTTCTTTTTGTTTTTTTTTCTCGTTTTACTGGATAAGTCACAAGGCGGCAGTTTGTTTGTTCTAGGTGCTTTGCAATCGCTGCGCTTGAGTGAGGAGACACGCGAGCGGCTCGAGGAAGAGCTGCGTTCATTGGTCCGTGATCGAGACGAGCTCGCGGACCGGTTCTCTGTCGTCAGTCGACAGAAGAGCGCTCTGGCTGAAGAGCTCATCAGCAGCCGCGCGGAACTGGAGAGACAGGGCGAGACGGTCGTGCTACTGACTAAAGACCGAGAAGAACTGACGAAAGAGAAAGCAGAACTGGCGGTTCGGGTCACGGCGTGTGAACGCGAGAACCGGCAGCAGGGACAGGTCGGCGAAAAAAGCCTTTGATCAAGCCCCGTACTAAGCGAACGAACTCGACTGAACTGAACTGTTGCATATGATGAGCAAGTTCAGTACATTTCGGTCCATCCGCTTAGCACGCTTCTGGCGCAATGTGAATATCATGTCTATACGCTTAAAGGAAACAAATCTTCAAACACAGTGAGATTCTTGCTGGCACCACCAAAACCATTTGCCATTCTTGTTAGGCCTAACCGCTGTGTTGATGTGGAAGTTTGTTGACGCGGAAAGTGATACGAGAGTAAGACTTACGTTTAGATCAGTTCTTTCGAGTACCAACTGACCTGTCGCCTTGATCGGTTGAGGCCCAAAAACACGATCCGTGTAATTTGACAGGTTTCCGAGTAATCGAAAATGTCCGTGAAATCACATGCAATTCTTAAATTTTTGTATTTTTGGGGTATTTAGCTAATTTCAGACCAACGAATCCAACCAACTCAGTCGCCAATACACTATTTTGGACATAGTCAGGTGTCGCAACCTAGAGCTCTTTAGTCACGTATGTCGCATGCCAGACAACAGAGTGTTAAAGAAACTGTTGTTCGGGACGCTGGAAGGTCACGACTACAGGGGACAACTAAGGAAGTGCTCGGTCGACCGACGATATACTGAAGTGGTGCAGCATGACATCACAACAGGCGTCACATCACGCGCCGGATTGTGTAAAGTGGAGGACTTTCATAGTTGGCCCCTACGGTTCCTAAACCACAAGAGTCTTACAGGGTGTTTACACGATCCAGCAAACGTTCAGACAAACTTCCAGCAAACTTCCAGCAAACGTCCAGCATTAGCACGTGTATTTTGAATACATTTGCTGGACGTTTGCTGGATCGTGTAAACACCACATTACTGTCTTTAGCTGGTTGAATTCTTGCTTAGTTGGTTAAATCTGCTTGTGTGTAGCAAGGAAAATTACGACAATTTCAAATTATTCTAATTGTCCGTGAAATTTACTTGTAACTAGTGTCCCGACAAAATACGCAATACTAATACTAATACTAATACGCAGGGTTTTTTTTCTCTCTGAGAGGTTACGTGACGTATGTAACAGGTGATAGCGGGACTACGTACTGACGTAGAGGCGTTGGAGTGTCAATCATTCGAACTACGACAGGTGCGAGAACAACTCGATGCGAGGAAATCACAACTGGAAGCCGACAACAAAGAACTCACTGCCAAGAAAGAACACCTGGCCGGTAGTATCATTCGGCCGTCCTAAAGTCACGTACAGAGCGACGTAACTGAACTGAACCGAACTGAAATTACATAACGTATCAGTTCAATTCGGTTATGTCACTCTCTGCGCGTCTTTGTATGCCGCACTGCGTGTCTTGGCCGTCCGTCTGTCCCATACGGGTTTTTATCTCTAAAACAAATGATACAGGAAATCGAAGTTGGTGCGAACGTTCTCCAGGAGCAAAGGTAACCGATGTGCTATTTTTAGTTTAAAAGGTCAATGTCATGATGCAGTGGCATAGACAAAGGAAGCCCAGGGGCCTAGGCCCCCAATCTCAAAATATTGTTACAAATAGATATCAAATACTCAGGAACATAATTAAAACTGTTGCCACCAGATTTCATATACGTATCAAAGCTATAACCGCACAAAATTCGATTTCGGCTGGGGCTGCGCCTGCGCCCCAGACCCAGACCCAGCTGGGTCACAGCACTCCCCCAAAACGCCTAGCTGGAATTAGGAAAGTCCTACTTTTAACGGGAGGGAATGGGGAAGAAAAAGGGGAAAAAGAAAAAGAAAAGGCGCAGAAAAATGAGAGGGAAGGAGACAAATAAAAAGGGAGGAGAGGTGAAAAAAGTAGGGGAAGGGCTGCAAGGCCCCTCAGTTCGTATTTTTCGCTACGCCACTGCAATGATGAGATAGGGATCCCTGACCTTTTAAAAGAAAGATCAATTTGGAGTTGAACCTGCAGCCACAACATGCAGTTTTTTCACATGTAAAAATGTTTTATGATTTACCTGGTCGCAGCATCGATTAGCCGTTTTGCCTTTTACTCGTACTTGGATTTTTAACAACTACTACAACAACCTCTGCCGAAGGAAAAAGGGTTATATTCTTACCTTCGTTTGTTTGTTTGTTTTTCTGACCGCAAGATTACTGTCAAAACGTTTTAATCGACGGAATGTGACGAGATGTTCTAGACAGATTATTGCGTGTATTGGCAGGTGAGATACAGCGGCTGAAGCATGAGATGGAACAGGCGACCGAACGCGCCGAGCGACAGATGGAAACTCTGCAGCAGAAACTGATGACGGTTGAGAAAGATTGCCAGTCCGCTCTACAGCAGGCAAGACACAACTGTGAACAAGAGATCGCTCGAGTCAACGACTGCAAGGTTGATTTGCACATCTGAACCGCGTCATGGGTTGAAAGTAAAGTGCGTTATTAAAGTGCGGGAGACGGGAAGTTTTTAAGAGACAGATGCAAATTTTGACAAAAGAGATCATATATCAATCTTTATTCACCGAAACACGGTAGAAACCACAGACAGAAGGATAGATACATACAACAGAAAGAAAGAAATTTTTAAAAAACACACACACATGCATGCAAGCACATAGACCTATCAGCTGACTTATAGTTATGTTCGCTCAATGAAAAGTTATTATTTTGCCCGTAAAATTTCCCATAGTAGGAAATTTTTAGCCAAATATTTTGCTATTTTAAAAGAATGTTTTTAAAAAGAAGACAATTTTTTAAAAGGTTAAGTCCTTATACCACTGCGTGGTAAGTCGTCTAACGTGTCCGCTGACACACCTGGTGCAGATTCGTTACTCTGCAGCATCGTATCAAATTAATAAGGAAATTAATTCAATTGGAAATTAATTTTAATTTTTTCAACTGTCCGGCGTGACGGCGTGTGGTCAATGGTAAACCCATATTGCATTACGCCGATTTTCCGAGACATCCCATAACGGGTGTCGCGGCCGGGGATATACTGTAGTCGCGGTGAAGTCGGCGTAACGAAATGTGGGTTTCAGGAGCGTCAGCGTCAGCAGCTGGAGGAAGAGAGAAACAAGATGGCGGCGCAGCTGACTACCGAGAGCGAGGAAACGTCGAGCAGGTTAAGCTCTGAACTCGAGCGTCTCAGGGCGGAGTTGATTGCCGTTCAGAAAGATCGTGATCAACAGCTGCTGCTGATTGAACACGACCATCAGCAGGTTAATACCCGTGATATTTTTTACACCCTTTAATTCGATATCGGCTGGGGTTTTTCCAGATTTCTCCGGGAAGCTCAGCGCTTTTCCCGACCCACTAGCTGGAATTTAGGAATTTTATACTTCTAAGGGGAGGGGAGAAAAGGAAAAGGGGAAAAAAGAGGGGAGGACAAGAGGGAAAAAACGAAAGGGAAGGGAGGAAAATGTATGACAAAGGAAAAGAAGCGAGACCCCAAATTTAAATTTCTGGCGAAGCACGGCAATCGTCTTGAGGCTGAGTTAATTGCAGTACAGAAAGCTTATGATCAGCAGTTACAGCTGCTGACTGAACATGATTATCAAAAGGTCGATAAGCATTCGTGTTCTCTGTTGCATCGTTGACACGTTTTAGTCATCATCATCATCAATCATCGTCGTCGTCCTTATTTGTTTACACGTGTAACTAGAAATTGAAGTTAAGAGGGGCGGATTCAAGTTTAAAGAACCAAATATTAAGCATCGGGGATAAAGGATAGGGTTTTTGAAGAGAGGCATCGAGTTCTCTCTTCATCTTTCGCTAAAAGCGTCTCTGTCTGGGTGCGGGACGAAGCCCTGGACACAAACGCATTTTGAGCATGAAAAACCCTAAAACGCATATACCGGACATGAATTTAGTTGGTATCACCAATTTGAATATGATAACTAAGCTATGAAGTGTTTATAATGAAAATGAATTATAAGCTAAAATAGAGAGTGATTTAGCACGCGATGACAATGACAACGACGATGATTTATTGCAACGTGTCGTTAAAGGCGTTGTCACACGAGAAGCACGAGCGCAGTTTGTCGCAGGAGAAAGTTGCAGAGGCTGAGCGCGAATTGTCAGCGGCAGTAGCTGAGCACGCCAGACAGAAGAGAGAACTGATGACGAAACAAGATCAACAGACTCGACATATTGATGCTCTTCAGCTTGAACTTAGCGACATGAGGCAACGCCTTGAACACACCAAGTACGCCTTGCATACTGCTGTTTTAGAGCTTTTAAATAGGAATTAATGGTAATAAAAACAACGTTAAAAAATTTCTTTTTTTCTTCTTTCTTTTCCAATATTGCAAATATCCTCTTGCGAGTAATGTCGTGCAACCGCAGTGATGAAGATTTCGTATTTTGCATCAGTTTACATTTAGAACTGGTGACGATAAGAATTTTAAATGGTTAACGTTAATTTTACAAAAAAATAACGAAGAACCGTTGGCTTTTTTTACAGAAAATTCTAAAATGCTGAATTAAAATTGTGAGCACCGATATATCCTCTGACGTAAATTTGCAGCCATCTGCGGGAAAATTGCAACATCCTGTCTCCCCTCCCAACCTTTTTAATGGACGCCGCCACTGACGAAGTGCGTCTGGGTGTATGTAGCGTATCCAGTGAGAAACGTGCGAGTGAACAGAATCGTCAGCTGACGCAGTTGACCGCACAGCGTGATTCTAGCTTCAATGAGCTGGGTGAGCTTAAAATTCAGATGAGGTTGATCGAAGACTGCCGTGAAGCCGCCAAGCGCGATCTAGCTGACGCCGCCGAGAGCATTCGACGAGGTAGACATGCCGGCAAATTTATTTATTTTATTTATTTGCAGACAACAATAATGGTCGATGTCTACAAATAAGTGTTTTAGAACCGACACTATATTTGATGAAATTTTATGGAAAGGATAAGCACTTCCAATAAAGAAGTCATTAAAACTAAATTACACAAAATGTATGCAAAAAACGTTAATAACGCGTTTTTGGTGAAGTAGTGATAATAATAATCACTAAATCAATCACTTAATTTATCAAATAGTACAAATACACTAAATTAGTAATGTGGCGGAAACAAATAAATAAACCTAAATAAACCCTACTCTAATACACTGTATAGGAGAATAACATTAAATACAAGACGATGAGAGAAAGTCATACTAACACTAAGCACCAAAAAATCAACACGCCAAACAGCACGCTTAAAACTCAAAAGCGAATTAATATTAACATCTTTCAGGAATAATTTTACTAACCCTAGTTAAAATAATATACACTGTGTCTCAAAAAAATGTCCCACTATGTGATTGTCCATATCTTCGTCAAATATTGACCGATTTTCAAAATTTTTTTACTGACGCACTTTGTGGACAAGTAGCAGTAGTGTTATTATTAAACATACCACCACACCTTAACTGCGTCTCTACACTACCATGTGAAACTTAAATTGTCAAAAATCTTTAAAATCCTAGTAATACATATGCAAAAATTATTTTTTAGAAACAATTTTCTAACAATTTTTATAATAATAGCTAATAATGTTTAGTTTTTGATACATTTCTTGTGTTTTTAAACAAAAGCAGATGATATTATTGTGAAAAATAATTTTTCATGCAGTGACGATACATGTAATGTAACGTGCATTTAGCAATGGGGACAAGGCTTCAACTAAGAACTTTTACGAGTTCAAAAAATGCAGTTGGCAAAGAATACTGGCAAAATTTCTGAAGATAAACAGAAACAGGGAAGGACTGGGACACATTACTAAAAAGATTTGGACAACAGGAAGCGCCAAACAAAGGCATGAGAGCGGCAGATTGAAGCATGCACGTACTGTAAAGAACGTGACCACTGCGGATGAACTGGTAGCCTTACTAAACCACGAAGGCCAGAAACAAACACACCGTATAACACGCCAGATATCCACAAAGATGGGTCTAATACAGCGTCGCATTGTACGTATCATTTGTCGCGATTTTGGTCTGAATTCCAACACGCTTGTTACCTAGTATTGCTAGTTTTTTCTTGCATTTATATTTCTCAAGGTAGTGTAGCAGTTATGGCATGGTGGGATATTCAATAACCACTTTATTTGCAAAATGTCCAAAGAATGTGCCGGTGAAAAAATTTTGAAAATCGGTTAATATTTGTCAAAGATATGGGCAATTACAAAGTGGGACGTTTTTTTGAGACACAGTGTATAGGCAGCGGCTTTTCTGTGATATTGTGGTGAATTATCTGATTGCTGATTGGCTGTTCAGGAGCGGACGAACGCGAGTGTCTTGCTAAAGATCTGGCGGCTCTGAGAAGAACTCTGGACGAAGAGTCCTACGAGAAAGATGTGCTACAGAAAACGACCAACGAGCTGCGTAACAGCGTCTTGAAGCTGGAGGTGGAAAAACTGGAAAACGGTCGAACTATCAACGACTTGAAACAGCGCATTTCAGGTAGGCTACGTTTTGCTCCCATTCGTACAATTTTTATTATTCAAGTCTATATAAATCGTAATATCGTATCATTTTTTACCAATACATCAGAAAATGATACTACGTAATGCCAGAGATAAATATTTTGAAACTGTGTTTTTGTTTAGCAAGCAAATATGTGTTTTTTAAAGATAAATTATACAAATCCATCGAAATGCGAAACGCGTTATTCTTTTTCTTATTTCTGAGAATTTGTGAATTTTAAACTGTTCTTGAATTCGTAAAATTTTAAAGTTTAATTTAACCTATGACAGAAAGGATGTTGACCGCTAATGCAAACGGATATGAATAAATAACACGATCCTGGTGACGTTGGCTAATGGCTACAGGCCTGCCAAGTCACAACCACAGCTGCATTTAGTTTAGGAGAATTTAACCTCGTCGCGCGTTCACCCGCGGTCAGTTATCACCCGCCGACGATGTCGGTTTGGTTACGATTTGTCTTTACTATTTAAGTTGAACCAAAAATGGTCAGTTGATTCTGAGGAAAACAATTAATACTGTTGCCACAAAAAGTCATATTTACGGCTAAATGCGCGAAGCTCTCCCCCAAACTCTGTAGCTGGATTTAAGGAGTCTTACTTCTAAGACAAGAAAGGGGAGAGAAAAAAAAGATGGGAGAGAAAGGAAAAGGAAAAATAAAGAAAGGAAAGGGGGGAAAGGAGGAGGAGAAATAAATGGAGACAAAAGAGAGGGGAAAGGGGAAAGGAATGGAGGTGAGAAAGGGAGATTATCACCACATTGGCAGTATGATAACTTGGCAGCCGTGTTTCTATAGTGTTGGAAGAACAAAAGTCCATCGTGGAGACGGAGGCGTGTGCTCTGCGACAGAGTCTGGGTGAGGTCGAGGCGGCTCGCCTGGAAACACGTCGAACACTGCACGACGTGAAGAGACAACTGAAGAACGTCGATGCCGAATCCTGTCGACTGCGCCACGACTTGGCCGACCTACAGCAGCGCGACAGACGGCATGAGGAACGACTCGAGATGATGATGAAAGACAACCAGCAACTCACACAGACGGTCAGATGAACAGCGATCGATCGATCAAGTTTTGATTTATTTTATTGTTCGCGATAGCGACGACAGTATTGTTTTAAGTATCATTGCTAAGTTTGTGTGTTTTTACGCGCGAAAGCAGCTACTGCTTTCAGCTCGTCTTAGCCGTCGCAATTCTGCCTGTCTGTCCGTCTGTCCGTCTGTCTGTCACACGGGTGGATCAGTCAAAAGCAGTGCAAGCTCGGATCACCAAATCTTTACCGTCGGCTGCCTGGAAGACTCTAGTTTTAGGAACCGTAAAGCTTTTCCATAAATTCGAGGGGGTCACCCCGAACGAGGGCGCTAAATGAGAGGGGGTGAGCAAAATTTGCGATTTTTGGCCAATAAGTCGCTGTATCTCAGTAAGCTTAAGCCAGGCCAGCTAGCAGCCACAGCTGATCTCGCAGTCTCAGCCGACGTTCACAGTGTTCATGACTCGCTGCGCCGGGCCGACAAAGACAGTTCAGGAAAATCGTAGAAATAAGCTCCACAGTTCAGTATCTAACACATAAACCGTAATTATAGTACTAAGGCTGTTTGTCGTAAGTGTGTTCTAATGAGTTTGGCACATCTTGCTCGCTGTGAATTTTATTGCTGCAAATTACTATCAGTTAATTTATTACTGGTGATTATTGAGTAGATAAGCTAGATGGGCAGAAGTAAGTGCACTTTTGGGTCTTGCTGTTCCACCACATGTTGTATGGCACCGTTGTTGTTTCCTTCTGGTTGTTTTTGGTTATATTGCTGTCATTGCTGCATTGGATACAAGTAAAGAAAGAAAGAAATAAAGAGTAGATAAATAACTGATCAATTTGACAGTTAGCAGTACGTCGGTCAAATACCTTACAGGTCGTAGACACGGAGGCTGGACGCGAGGTGCTACGTAAAGAGCTGGAAAACGTCTGTCGCAAACTGTCGAGCGTCGAGGAGGAATATCGGAAGAAATGCGTCGAGTGTGAGGCAGTAGCGTCAGAGCGAGATGTAGCGGATCAGCAGGCGGCGCAACGTCAACGTGACTTGGAACGTGCCCTGGAAACCACCAACGCACAGTTATGTATTCGACTTAATCTGATTTAAGATTCATCTTTTTAGTACTTGAAGGGTTGCTGTATGTGTGCTTTGTGTAAATGATTACCGGTAATGCACGAAGGCTTAGCTGCATAATTATGTAGGCCTATGTTACTGGGCAGATGTGTCTGGGCATAAACGATCGTTATAGCCTACCGCAATTGTTAGTTTTGTTGTTATGGTGATGCCACATTGGTGACAAAAAACGGTATTTTAACTGGAGCCAGAAAACTGGCTGAGTGTTCACGTTTGCAGTACGCATTATCATACAGTTTCGTTTTTGGACCTTTAAGCTTAAAGGTCGGCGCTTTTCGTGGTCGTCTGTTTGTTTGTCTGTCCGTCCGTCCGTCTGTCTGTCACGGATGTACTGTGGTTAAACGGTGCAAAATAGGTCCCAGGTTGCTATTGATCACTAATAAGAAGTGGCGTACGTTTTGTCGGATTTGATGGAAATCATTGACCTTGGATGACCTTGAAGGCCGTTACGCGCTATTGCGGCTTAACGATGCGAAATAGGGCCTAGGTTACTATTAATCACTAATAGGAAGTGGCATACGCCTTTTCAGATGACATAAAAATCATCGACCTTGGATGATCTTTAAGGTCAGTGACAACCAGTACGGTCGGCCCTACTTTAGCGACAGCTGGACTTTTTGTTAAACTACGCCTAACAGTGCTGAGAATTTCGGCGAATCTACGACAGTGAGTGCCAGACAGAAGGAGCGCTAAAATGTTGAACGCTTTCGCCGACAACGCCAGCGCCATTCGACGTACAGTTAGTAACAGTTTATCCGGCGGATACAGTATTGGACGTCGTGAATTAGGTTGGTAGAGCCGCTTCCGAGGAAGTGGTTCTTCACCTAATTAAAACAAAATGCCTACCTGTGTTATTGTACGGACTGGAAGTCTGCTCTCTAACAAAAGCTGACCAGCGTTCACTTGACTTTGCAGTCATACGTTTTTTAATG
>Ga0209367_1004272_pt1 | contig 19667 bp, 10 predicted proteins | sample WorMetLIZISLAND2_FD_187412 | JGI IMG/M metagenome (GOLD analysis project Ga0209367, IMG submission 187412) | Marine gutless worms symbiont microbial communities from Max Planck institute for Marine Microbiology, Germany - Olavius geniculatus... ...
GGACAGAACCGCAACCCCTGGCACAAACTGGGACAGAACCCTCCCCCCTATAACCGACAGCATTCTGTCATGTCCGAGTAATGTAAGCAAGACTTTGTTCACAAACATCAAAACCAAGCATATTTTTTGCGAAACGTAAAATAATATTACATCACATGCCTAAATAGACTGTCGTCAATCGAATAACGTATTAACCCTAATTTCAAAACAAAACCATATCAACTGTTGCGCTGATTGCCATTTATGTTATTGAAGTGCTGTTAATCAGCCTCAGCGATGGGTGGCCGCTTATGTGGTCACCCTCCCCGCAGGTAAAGGTAAGGTGCTGTTAATCATTTTCAAAATATATGTAAAAAAACTTATCAGTTTACAACTGTGTGTAAGGACGATGTGATGATATCAGTCCTCTAAAACAGCAAAAATCCATTAGGTAGCCTTAGATGGGGCTATGCATATGGCGTCCTTACAAGCTGCCTTTAGTTGGTAATCACTAACATAGTCTAAAGCCTTCTTCATTTGACACACAGTCAGTGTGATGCGGACAATATCACCTTTTGTGATTTTTGCTGTTTTAGATGTGCGAGTTCTTCAATGTTGCCGTTAACAAGTGTATAAACTGATGTTTTGTACATTTATACAGAGTAACAGTGTATCCGATGTTTGGTAAATTTATGTATCTACTGAACTGAACTGAACAACCTGGAAGTTTTTGTAGATCGTTCTGTGAGGCTGGAAAAATTCTGCTAAATACAGCAGCACCGGGATGGAAAGAGTCTTCACGTAGACCGGTGCTTCACATAACAGCAACATAATCGTAGGCCTACATGCAGACAATTTGCCTATACATTCACATTAAATAACATGTGCAGGACCATAAAAACCTTGCAGCAAAAGTGCTCCATTATAGTGTGACATCAGGACGCCACGTGACAGAAGTCAGACCTTGCTCTGCGTCGACATCGGCTTCTTGATTGGCATAGTCTGCTTCATACTGTAGATGCATTGCTGCTTGACCTTCTGACCAAACTTCGTCGCCCGTGACATGGACAGAGTGCCCCGCTGAACCCTGAAGGTCTCTTTCGTTCATTGTTATACACTGCCATCTATCGCTATGTTACTAATTAACGGAACATAGGGCCTACATGAAATTATATTTAGTAAACGACCGAAACACGAAAAAGATGTTGCAGAAGCATTATTAAAATGCAGCGCAAACTCACACCGTTGGCAGCATGGCATCAAAGGGTCTCGGGAAAACGCTAAACCATGCATATGGGCCTAGCCAAAGGCGGATAAGCACGTTTAGTATGTTCGACCGATCAGGGGCTCCACAAAAAGTGACCCAAATGTAAGAAACTTTCTCGCTGTGAAGCTCTGTAAACCGTATTGCGAAATCTTAAATTTAGACTTACTACGTTACAGTTGTAGCATTAAATTACTAATAAAATTTGTACATTAATGTCAGAACATTTATGTGAAGGCCCACATTTTTACTGAACAGGGTCAGCAAGACTGGTATCAAATACCCCATTTACACCATGAAGCAAACATGAAGCAAACGTGAAGCAAGCTTAGAGCACATGTTGTGCACGTGTATTACATTAGAGTTTACATTAGTTTTTTTAACCTGGCCTAAGTAAAAACTGCTAGGACCACAGATAAAAAACGCAAGTCACGACAAAAGTACAGAAGGATAAAACTGCGTAAACAGAAATGTTTTCAGTTCACATGACGATGCGACGATGTCCGGTGGTAAACTGTTCCATAGTCGAGCACTAGCGAGGGCGAAGGCTCGGTCACCAACAGTTGCGCACTGCGACTGGGGAACATCCAGCTGGTGTGTCAGTGAGGATCGCAGACGTCGTCTTGACGGCATGTTGGACAAACGTCGCAGGTCTGCAGCCAGGTAGGACGGTGCCGTGCCGTTCAGCGAGCGATAGACGATCGTCGTCAGCTTGAACTGCACATTGTGCACACGCTAGGGCGCTCTCAGATAGTGGAAACTGGTGTGTGTGTCGGTGATATGATCCGAGCGCCGCAGGCTGACGATGGATCGTGCGGCAGCGTTGAGTACCGACTGGAGGCGGCTGTACAGGTTGCTTGGTAAGCCTACCAGAACAGCATTGTCGTAGTCCAGTCGCGACAGGACGAGCGCGACGACAAGCGTCTGGTAGACAGACGCCGGCACTGAACGTCGAATGCTGCGCAGCTGACGCAGAACGGCGAAGTAGCTGGCAACAGTTTTCTGAACGTGGCATCGCATGCTGAGGTCGGTGTCAAAGTAACTTCCGAGATCTCGGACTGACTCCGACGGGTTGACGAAGTCGGACCCGATTATGATAGGTGACGTGGGCGGCTGATAACAACGACGAGCTGTCGCACACCAGAGCAGATCAGTCTTACCGGTGTTCAGCTGCAGACGGTTGGCCAGCATCCACGCAGCGACGTCGTCGACACATGTATGCAGACAGGCGCACCTGCGTGAAAAGTCTGCGAAGCAGATGGTTTGCATGAGCCGTATACCTGGGTATCGTTGGCGTACAGATGTGGCCGGAAGCCATGCCGTTCTACCAACCGACTAAATCAGCAGTATACGGAATGAACAGTATCGGGCCCAACACCAACCCCTGTGGAACACCACATGTCAGCCACGTTTGCTTCATCTTTGCTTCATTTTTGCTTCATGTTTGCTTCGTCGTGTAAACGGGGTATAACTCACTTGAGTGACCGTGTAGAGGTTTGTCTCCACTCTGCAGTATATCAACTGGCGGCGGCTTGGTCTTTTTCGTGATCTCTCGAGCCTCGACCGGCAAATTCAGTCTTGAGATTTGAGTCTTGTTTACAAATACAAAATTGTTTACAAATATAAAATATTACTTATAACATCACTGTTATAAGTAATATTTTATATAGCGGATTTTGCAAAATAGTAAACAGAAAAAACTAACTCGGTGTAGGTGAGAGCAGTGGAGTATGATTTTGAACATCGCGTGTAGTCATCGCAGTAGCCATGTGGAATGTAACGCCGAACATTGCGAGTATACACTGAAGATGATCGAACATTGTCTAGCCACGGAAAATGACGCCTGCCTGTATGAACTACAATACCAAGTGTATTCCAAAACCTGTTCATTTAATCTTATTTCTGTGCTAATAATGAGTGACGAATTGTATAGACTAATAACTTATTTTACTTAGTTTTTTAACACTTAGCCTTAGTTTCACAAGGTAGTGTAGCGACACAACTCTGGTGTGATGGGATCTTCAATGTTTAGCCAATAATAGCAGATTTTCCACAAAGTGTGTGACTGTGTGTCAGTAAAACCGTTTTGAAAATCGGTCAATATTTAGCTACGTAAGTTATGACATTATCTCGGTTATCGTCTTTTAACTCGAGTGTGTACAAAGTAAGCCAAAAATGCATCTATTTGGCATTTGAGTTTCCTTTCCTGGTATTTTTGGTTACTCGCGTATTATTTTTTATAAAGTGACATCGTTTAATGGTCGGGATTTTTGAATAAATGATAAAAAATGTTCCAAGTGAATAAACATCAAATAAATGAACATATTTAAGCTGTAAATAATCAATGGAAAATGGAAAAATTATTTAAACAATAAAAATATCTAGTGTGTTGCAGTGCATATGATACCTACTTCACTGACGTAGGCCTAGTTGAAAAGAGTGCCACTTTTTGGCGCTCTCGGATAGAAATCGTCCATAAATAATGTCCAGCGATTTTAAGAAAATAAATAATGTCCAGCGATTTTAAGATAAAATCAACCGAAAACCATACAATAGAACCAAAAATTACGACTTTATCTTGTACATAGTTAAAGTTATAACCGTTTTAAAAGTTGTTTAATTTTACCCATAGGCTCCATTGTACTTTTTTTGGAAATTTTTTAAATAAATACGTTAAATATTAATTTCAATTTTTTTAATTCCCAAAAGGCACATCCTTGCGCGAGACCGCATCGTTTGAGCCATCGCACGCAAAAATCCGCCAAAAGGTCTGACCTGTAGGTGAGTTTCTGGAAAAAGGTATATGTACAGCTAGAAAAATTTTTGCGTAGGCCTATATTTTACCTATTTGCCGAGAAGCCCCCCTTGTGCAGATTTACATAAAATTTTGCACGAGGGGTCATCTAGCCGACGTAATTAACCATGTTAAATTTTATCTTAATCACATCAGGGGTTTTGATTCTGTGGGGGTCGAATTTTTGGCTTTCCCATAGGAACGAGAAGTCACCATTAGCACATGGCTTGAACTACCGTTCAGCCTGTGATGTGAACTCCCACTCCCCCGTGACGTCATTTATGAACGACTTCACAGCAATAATAAGTTAATAACAGCTTTAAAATGCTGTTAAAATATTACCGATTGTTTCATTAGACTCGTTATCAAAATCATCAGTTAGATCAGTCATGAGAGCTCCAGCCATATTTACTGATCACTTTTATTGAAATACTACAAACTGCCAGGAACGGTGTCATGAAGTAGAGCTGTCAAGCAATTGCAGCAGAAAAACTTGCTTCTCAGTTCTCACTGTATATATAACTTATGCAGACATATTATAAGCTTAACGACAATACACGACAAATTCCACACAAAACTAAGACCAGATGTTGTCCCATTCTGGTGCAAAATTCTATACAATACTAAGGTTCACTGATTTGATTGAGCTGCCAATAGGCCTACACGATGTCACGTGATCACGCACTTGCTCACTTCCTTGGCAACGCAGCTGGTACTGTACGCCCGATATTTCTCGTGTAGAGCTTACTCGGCAGAAAAAAAAGGAAAATAAAAAGAAAGTTAACAGCATACAACAAGACGAAATAGCCTAACAAAATGTCAATGTTTTTCAAACATTTTAATAAAGAAAAGAGTTTAACATGCCGTCGTTCGTTTGATCACGCATGAATGCACCCGTGTAGTTATCGTGACTGCAGACACAAGGGAAAATAAGCAATAAAAATGCGATCGTGGAATAAAGGTAAACCTAAGTGTTCCATGCTAGCATACATATCGCATAGCCCACGTGTGGTAATCACCCATAAAATACAGTTTAATTTTAGCGCGAAAGTAGAAAAATAGCAGAGTGAAACCAGTACGGTTAATCGGAGCAGCCGACAGCAGTGATGCGTCAAGTGTTGCAGACGGACAAGTGCCGAGAAGACGGCAGTAACGAGTAGCGACGACGACGACGATCAGGGATGCATGTTGATCGGCCTGTCGACATACTGAACTCACTCGGGGGACACACGCCGGACGCAATAAAAGACGAATCTCGCTTATTCACAGCTAGTCCTGTGCATTAAAAGTTTAATAGGGCCTTTTAGACATCGGCAATGCGACGTTACGGCACGTCGGCGTCGGCTTAGATATTTATCTCAAACTACCGTATACCGGTAGTCAACTAACCGTACTGTACTGTACCACTATCAGCCATTTGACGCAGGCTGAACTTGTCTATGCATCGCTTGATGCTGTTCAGACCAAAAAGACATCGGTTACGGCGTGTCGCATGTACACTGTACAACAAGTCATTTGAGCAGTGTTCACGTGACGCGCGACAGCATTCGTGATGCCACATGGGAAATTAATGTACAACAAGCAATAAATAATCATGCGTTTTAAAAAGGTAGCCTACCAAAATTTGAGGCAACCGTACGGATGACTTCTTGGACTTCGAAAATCGAAACTCAAACGATTAAAATCTACATTTTCATATGCAGGTTGTTCTGTCTATCTCTAGTAGTTTCGGTGCAATTTGCCGTTGAAATGTGTGCCGAAGCCTAAAATCGCCAAAAAATCACTAAAACCCGTTTTTAAATTTTAAGGTCGTTTAAGATCATAAATGATGGTACCCCCAGAAAGCTCTTTAGTAGTGTTTGTTATGTTAAGTAACGACTTTTTAGGGGGTAGCCTTATTTGACGCCTTCGTTGTAGAAAAATCGCCTCATCCAGCAACACAAACTTTTGTCACAAAAAAACTATTTGTGACAGCTCACAATAAAGATTTCGTTATGCTAGCTTGCGTCGTTGTGACACAATCCAGTGTGACAGACAGACAAACGGACGGGCGGACTGACGCCTCTACGATAGGTAAAACAAAATTAAAACTCGAGTGTGATTTTGTTTCCAGCAGTTTTTATCAGCTTAAGGTCTTCTCAAACTTACTTTATTTACTTTAAAAATTATGTAAATTAAATTTTGTGGATGGTTAGGCGTAGCTCGAGGATAAGATGACCATATCTCAAAGATGGCGATCCGGATTCTTATGTGGATTGTAGATGATCGTTGTCCAGGATGCTTTACCTTTAAAATGGCAAGCTTTTGGCAGCTGCTCTTGTGTATTCTTCGGGGGGGCAAGAATATTTTCGGCAAAGGTCTGAGATCCAGTTATGCATGTTTTATGTTGCCTTTGGCGTAATACTAGATGATGATTGTCATTATTTGCATCGATATTGCTATCGTATTTTGATAAGCATCTCCAGTGTGTGCCGGACATCATTACTTAGTCAACTCCCAACAGGACCGTAACACTGTTATGACGCCATTCCATGGTAAGGAAATGGCTAGTACTGGTAGCTGATACGGAAAACAGCATTCAAACTACGATCAAATACAAAAGTTGTGTGAATGACCTGACGTGAATCTTAACTTAGCCTACATCTGTATTTTAAAATAAGATTTATACTGATTTCGTATGCTATTTTAAGTGTTAGGATAACATCAATTGTTATGTCACTAAACACAGCAGACATCATTGATTTACGCTGCTGCTTTGAATTTACGTTGTAAAAAGTTTGATAAAATCGTATGCAAATTTAGAGTTTTATGTTTTGTTTGTTGAAATTTCAACGAAACTTTGACATGTCAAACCTTTTGTTGAAGCTGAATTTACGCCACGTAGCAAAGTTGCAAAAACATAAATCGATAAACGCGACAGAAAGTAATGTATTCTGGAAAAATAAATTAAATACACAAAATAAAATTATTTTGTACACGCTACAGTTGTATGGCTTTAAACGCTTAGCAGCAATATTAGGCTCATGACAAGCTCTAGCCTGAGAACTGTTCTGTTTGGAGCTTATGAAAATTATTGATAATGGACCAACTTATCTTGCGTCGACACACGTACGCAAGTCGGTATGACTGTCATGCAGGCGGTCAACAGTTGATAGATGTCGCACGCCAGCGAACCAAGTCGCTCACGAATTCTTTATCAGTCGCTGCCGTCCGGACTCCGTAGCTCGACGGCGAGTCAGCTGCGACGAGGTCTCAGAACGTCCGTCCGTCTTTACGACCAATGAATTGTTTATGAGAGTGCGCCGCATACAGTAAATGAGTCACGAACAACGCTGTCATTTATAGGTACCGGAACCTGACACTGTCAGTCAGTCTGTCTGCCTGGATGGCTCCATCGCAATCTTTCTCCGTCGCCATGATGCGTTACTGACTGAAGTCAGTCCAAATCAGAAACGGACAAAGTTGCTCGTTTGCAACTTAAAGTTGCTGGATTGTACTTCAAAACAGTGATATTTTTGTCCAAAAACCGTTCAGGCCGCCCAGAACGGTTGTTACAGGTTGGCTCATGTTTTACCGCTGTTTTTTTTCTTTTTTGTGTTTTTTTTCAACGCGATATTTCCGAGCTCCGTTAGCCGATCGCCGTTTGCCACGTGATCGACAGTATGTTCAATGTTATAATGCAAATTCAAAAATTTAAAAAGCTTTTTTTCAGAATTCCTTCCAAAAGAGTTAAAAACGTGCAAAAGCCCCAGACCGAGCCCCAGATCCCGCTAGGGAGCTCACAGCGCTCCACCAAACTTCCTAGCTAAAATTTAGGGGTCATACTTTTAAGAGGAAGGAAAAAGGAAAGAAATGAGAAAAAAGATAAAAAGAAAAAAAAAGATCAGGAGGATAAGAAAAAAAGGAAAGAAGGGGATGAAAAGAAATGCGCCTTTCTCTTCAATTCACATTTGGACTACACCACTGACTTTGATTTGTTGGTGAGTTTGGCGTACAACTTACTATGTACAGCATGTTGTACAACAAAAACACAGTAGGCTATATAGAAATAATGACGAGCCTAAGTAAGTGTGTAAAAAGTAAATTTATATAGGTTCTAGCGCATCAACGCCAAAAAACTCTAACTGGAGTTTGGATCTGACGGTCGATCACCGAGCTGGCAAGATCCGGAAGTGAGCTCATGACGGGTCCCAGCGGCATCCAGGACGCCGGAATTGCCGATAAAGTGCAAGATGCAGATGCGCCGACGGATTGCATCCTTGTGATGGTGAAGGGATTAGAGACACTCGTCCCAAGTCTGACGTAGCCGGAAATAGCTTTTGTGCTAGCGGCAGCAATACCGCAAGGTGGATGTTAAGTCAAGCATTTGTGGCGTCAATTTGCATCCAGCTACTATATAGGGCCTATGAGAGTCACACCGCTCTATTTTCAGCGCAAAATCATACGTACACAGGTGACCAAGTACTATGATTTACTACCGGCCGAAGAGCAGTGAAGTTATGCTGTGGTTCTGCGACTGGGAAGAAAACTGACGCGAACCTGACCGATAGTAATGTGAGCTTAAGCGTCAAGTACCTGAAGTCATGTTGTACACGCTGACTTTCCATAGACCTACATCAAGATCAGAGTTCTCTCTCACATGTTTAAAACTGTACAGAGTGCTGCAGGACTTTTCAATGTTACTAGTGCCGCGATCAATGAAGATATAGTGCACAAAGTAGGCCTATTAGTTACTCGACCTATCACTGTTGCCTGCCAGCGGGCGACGTTATTCGACATTTTGGTCACATATTTTGGCCATCTGCTTCCACACCTGCTTTACGCGCATTTCGTCAATCAGTCAGATTGCTGGAACTACTTTCGCCGTAGATTGGAAACGCCCACTGCATGGTTGGTAGTTTTCGTCAAACGCAGACGACTGGGAGATAGTCCTATAGCTACGATCCTCTGTCTGAGATTTGTCGAGAACTAAAAGTCCCGTTTCTAAATTGGCATAAATATTCTAAGTTTATGTTTTTAGACGTCAGTGTCAAAGTTCAATGTTGGCTCAGAAAGTATCCAGAAAGCGACACGTACGCGTAGGTACAAATGTGGCAACATATATTGCCTGATTGTGCGCATAATCAGTCATTTTTGACCGATCTGGGTCAAGGTAAGCATTGCTGTACGATTTTAACATTGACCTAGTTTTTGAGATTGACCCAGACTTTGACTATGACCCTTAACTTTTGACCTTGACTTTGACATCTGTCAAAAATGATTGACTAGCCTACTCGCCCGAACAGGCAATTAATTTCGACTTTAAAATGCCAAGTACTGGTCACGTTCCCGCTATAGTTGTGTCATTGTGTTAATCGCTGAGGTTGAAGTCTTCGACTGCAATGATGCTGACAGACTGCCATTCAGTCGCTGTGAGTGAGATGAGAGGATCAAGTTGGCGAGACGGACCGCTCAGTCTGCATGAGCTTGATTTGGTATTCTGTGACGGTAGAGAAAATGCGGCGCCGAAGGCGGGCGCTAAGTGTGTGCCGGTGGCGCACGAAGTGAGATGGTTTCACGCCACTCAGCACGCATCAGCGCATGGTCTGTAGTCGCTGATTTAATCAGCCGTGTCATGCCCGTCCGTCCTTCCTACGACGTATTGCCACAGCCCAGGGGCGACTCCCTGCATGCCCCACTCTCTGAATGTAATGCAGCAAATTTTAGAGCGAAAATTACAAGCTTGCTTTCCACTTGAAGAACAGGCTGTCAGCTTAGTGCTTTCGTTTCATTATAACGCTACTCCTAAGAATTTGTTTTTTTTATAGTTTTGGCAGTTATCATTACGTGTAGCATTTTCGATCGACAAAAGGGCGTTTTTATTTTTTAAAAAAACGTTATAATGCGTTTTTTCTGGGCGTATTTTCTAAGCGAAAATTTATTGCATGTCTGCATTTCTATGATTGAAGGACAGAACGCAGTCGAGCGAGTGTAGCGAGCGAGATAATTTTTTTTAACTAAATGAAAGATGAAGACTATAATTATTCATCTTTACGTCCTTACAATTTGCTCGATTAAAATATCCTCCAAACTTTTATAACGAAAACGTGAATGGTTTTCTTTCTTTTTTATTTTCAAGTAAGTAAGCAAGTAAATTTGTATAGACCATGATGTCGACGGAAAACCAGCCAAATCTGAGGCGTGATTTGCGTTCATGTTTTTACGGAGCAGATAGCTCTGATGGCAATTCAACTTAGGGAACAAAGGCAAATGCATCGCGGCCAATCCACGCAAATTTTTAGTAGTCGCGGCCCCCCGACTTTCCGTATCGGGCTGTGCATGTTTGCAAGGACGGCTTGAGTGCGTGTGTAACGGTGGCGTGCAATCAATGATGAGAATGATGTCTGGGAGTCAGACGGGTTCAACGCATACAGCTGTGTCACTACCATGCTACGTGGTGCCGCGCCGCAGACGATGTGGCGTGTCGTGTCGACTAGCACACACTCAGCCGACTTCGTCTTCTATAGCCCAAATTCCATTACGTCGACTTTCACAGAAACTTTTCCGCGGGAAAAGTCGTGGACACAAATCATGAAAGTCGGCTACATAATTTGTGTCGCGAACTTTCATGATTTGTCGCAAAGTCGGCGTAATGGAATTTGGGCTTATCACCGCTGCCTGCAGCAGCAGCAGCAGCAGCACGGTCTGCTAGTGGCGACCGGAGATGACAACGTCACTGATGTAGTCAGTCATTCATATAGTACCGGTACAGCTAGACTACCGCGACAGTCCGGTCCGCAAACAGCACTACGATGTATTGGTCAGTTGAACTTTGCTTTTGTCGTTCTATGCCTGTTTCTGCTCAGCAGGAAACTGGCCGGAGGTTAACTATAACTTCATGACAATGTAGTAGCAGAATTTAAACGCGTTTCAACGTGGGAAAAATTCAATAATAAACGTTTTCTTTACGTTAACATTACAAAACATAATCTTTCTAATATGCAGTCGAAAATTTTGTTGTACAACTGCTGAAATCAATGCAAATCGGCATGCAACTAAAGAACAAGACTTTTAAATTTTTACTTGTTTTAAGTTGTAGTCTTTTTTAAATTTCTGTTTTTTGTCCAGATCAGCAACCCCGTTTGTGTCTGTGTGTTTGTCTGTTTGTTCGTTTGCGTTTCTTTGTAGCATATTTTCAAAACTACATTACATTTTTCTTCTACCAAACTAGAGCGCAAACTTTGGTCACTCACTAGTAATGTCATAAAAGTTAGATTTTGGTGACCGCACCCGCCTTCTCTTCTAGTCTACTCGTAAAAAGCGAAGGTCAGTGCTAGTGGTAGATCGGCGATTTCGCACTAAATGAGCAGAAAATTACTAGCGGTAGATCGCCACTTTATATCGTTATATTTATTACGTTATTAATGTAAGAATGCAGTCACATTTTTAGCGCATTGTCAAGACTGTGGTTAGAACTTTAGAACTGAAGTCTTTGTTATCACTACCGCACATTAAATGAAATTTATTCAAAGACACGTGTTTTACAAAAAAACAACTTTAGATTAAGCTGGACTCTGATGTAATATACTGAATAAGCTTGATTTAAATACGTGACAGTGTCATCGCATGGTTCATGACCTTTTATGTTTACCATAAATATAAGTTTTACCATCTACCCATGAACGTGTCTATCCGATCGACCTCTAGGCCTAGCAATTTTCTTGTGCTAGGAGCAGAATCGCCGATTTACCGCTAGAATTATTGAAAAGCGAAAAAAATGGAGCAAATAATAGCATTGTATTGCGCAAGCTTTGTCTTTTTTACTTTTTACTGCTTGTTTTAATCTTCATTGTAGAATTCATTATTTTACCTCTTCGTCTAGTTGTAAACGGCGCCACCGATACGGCCACGAATGGCTTTAGAAATAGCTAGTAGGTTTAGCTTAAACTTTTGGCATTGCGTAATGCGTGGCCATAGCACATGCTGCCACCCCTGGTTGTAAATGAAATTCAATGAAATTTGCATTCGAATGGCATCGAAACAAGTGTCCTGACAATTGCGTAGGCCTGTAGCAAATGGTGTATAGTTCCTGGCCTCAATGCAATGGCTGTAAGCTGGGTCACGTTTCATTCCCCATCGATGCATAGCGGATGCTGTTCTCAATTGGCCGTTTCTCGGTTAATTTAGTAAAGCCGCGGAGAGTTTCACCTTCTTGAGCTTGGCCAGTCGTTGCTTCTGCCGCTAACTCGAGATTAAAACGACAGACAAAATTAACGTGAAAATTGCTAGTGTCACATGTAATTTTAGATTGTTATTTAAGCGCATATTTTTTTCTGTTCGGGCATTTATGTGCCCGACTGTTCTAAAACACACGCTGGTTTTGCTATTATTTTATACAGTGCTCATTCCGTGCAAATAAATGACGATAAAATAATACTGTCACAGAAGTTAATCTGGCAAAAGTCAGAAAATACGTATCAAATTCGAAATTTCGTCAATCCGATTCGTCCTTACAAAATACAGGAAAACTAATTTCTTCAAAGGTTATTTGAAATAAAACAGAAAGCGAACAATGACACATATGAGTACGAGGGTCATCTGTTAGTTTGCCAGCGGCAAAGTGAATTCAATTTTAAACTGCGCTGCAACTTCGACCAATATGACTAAATGACTATGTGACTTATTATAGTGCCAGAATGAGACGCGACGACTGCTCTAGGGGAAAATGTATAATATATTTTTTTTTAATTTCCCGATTATTGTCATTTTGTTAGCATTTATGAGCACTTTTGTGTTTAGCTCTCATTTCAGATAAAGTGGCACCAAAAAAAAGCACAGATGTAAAAAAACGTTTTTTAACGTTTTTTATTCTTGCCACGTTTTTACGTTTTTAACGTTTTTTCATTTTTCCTGGGACGTTTTTTTACATCTATATAGAAAAAAAAGTCAACGAACTAACGACTGCAATAAACAATAAAAAATCAAATTTATGCTTTTTATAGGTCTACTACTGCGTTCTGAGATATGTTCTGAGTCACACACAAGCACCGATATATTGACTTTATGGCTTCGACATTTGACTTTTTGACCTTGTCTGCTCTATTATAGCCATAAAACATAAAAACCACAAACATTTGCATTATTCACCTGTATTTGTACTTACAGTAAAAAGGCATAGAATTGTGTGTTGTTCATTGTTACTATGCCACTGCACCTGATATCAAACATCGAGTCCCATTCTGAAGTCTGCCTTACATCAAGACGTCCAGTACGGCTTGAAGAACCGCAACAGGAAGAAGTGTCACCACGACAGAAATGGACTAAAGAGTGGGCTGCTTCAGATGTAGTACACCGCTCATTGATCGTGGACCCTTCTATTGCACCTCCTGGATTCGACCTACGCCGACGTTTGTGGTCGACGTTGAACCACTTTCGCACTGGCCAGGGTCGATGTGCATCCAACCTCGTCTGCTGGAATCAGCCTTCAGATCTGTCTTGTTCCTGTATCGCATCTTCACAAACTATGTCGCACATTGTGAACGATTGTCCAGATACTTAATTTCCCGGTGGTCTGTCAGCTTAACATTTGGCTGATGAAGAGGCTATTGCCTGGCTCGGCATGCAGAGCATATGCTAAGAAGAAGATTGTTACAAAACTGCTAAGAACAACAATGTTATGATGTGATATACCGTCGTTGTTTTTTTCTGTTTAGTGCTGTAGCTGTCCAATAGTATGTGGAAAACTGTCAGTAATCATATATGTTAAAGTTTTAAGCGCCTGGGCGCATTTGTTTTATTAATGCTGTCGCTGCTAGCGACTTTCTGTTTTTTGTCTTTTTATGTTTTAAAATTTAATAAAGATTTTTATAAACTTGTGATTTTCTTCCATGCACTTTCTAATATTTAATAGTCGACATAAAGTGATTAAGTTATATCCCTATGTTTGTTCTTAATTTGGGATATACCTGTTTTTAATTTGGGATGAATAAAAAACAAATTAATATTTGGAGTTAAATTTGTATGAGTGCATGGACTGTTAACTTAATTTTAATATAGTTTAATGCAATGTTGACGAAAGGTATCGCCGAGTAAATAAATGTTTTTTTTATTTTAATGTTGCTTTTATTTTATTTTATTCCGGTGTACATTTGTATAAAATCGCCAGTACGATTATGAAACAGCAAATCATTAATCAATCAATCAATCCTTCCGTCAGTCAAAGTTGCCTGAACAGCGTAGCTAGTACAAGGTTACTAGCGAATATGTTCAAGGGATGTTGATGTACGGATATGATTTTTGCACAGGTAGGTTTTCAGAAAGAACTGAGTTTGCATAATACGAATACAGCGTTTTCTCAGTGCATATTGTGTCCATTGTTAACGCTGCAGACGACGTTGGCGTGATGGTGAGCCTGGCGGTGATGTTGCGTGAGAGATATCTGACAGCAGCAGCAGCAGCAGCAGCAACGGCAGCATCCGTAGCGTTGAGGATGCTCATCTGTCTGTCATCCGGCGTATTCAGTGGTGTCAAATCACTCAATCCAGGTGAACTCGCCGTATACTATGCGCTGTAGGTAAAAAGACGCCGCAGTAACATCATTTAAAGCGTTGTCAATTTCGTTTCCAACAAGTGGCTATTTTTCGTACCTGTATCTGTTTTGTTCTAGTGTTTGTGTCGCCTACTGCGTTGAATAGATTTCGATAGGTTCGTGTGAGGCAAATTTCTTACAGAGTCCACTGGTAAAATATTGTGAAAATTGATCAATATTTGGCGAAGATATGGACAAAGTGCAATAGCTTACTTTTTTGGTCCACCCTTTATAGATTACAGGCGTATAGACTAGAGCCTACGTGAAGTAGCGCCAAAAATGTTGTCGCATGCTTGCTGCATCTCAGTTAGGCGACAACTTAGCCTACATCAGTCAGTGTCCGCAATAAAGTCGCACAGATGAGCATTGGTGTCAATGATAAGACTTAATGTGGTAGATCTTTCTTTCCGACGCAGATTGTCCGGCCTTATTACATTATGGGAGAGATATCACATTGTTGGTTGGCCAGTCGCTCTGCATTTCGCTCGCAGGAAGTCAGTTCCGGATCTATAGACGTCACTGGGGCACTGACATAGCTCTGCACCCACCCACGGGTTTCCTCTCTCAGTACTTTACTGTCTCCCTCGTGGTGGATTTTCTCGCGGCAAGATCATAAGACTTTGGGCGAGTCTTTCTTTCATCTGCGTTTTGTCAGCACTGACGGCCGGTGTGTGCGTTATCGACCGTGCAGATCACAGTCAGAGCAACCAACTGGACGACCGACCTCTCTTCCGTAGCGTCACCAACCCACAAATCAGTGTCTCAGTCGGTGTTCTGTAACATTGTGCCCTGGTTTTAGCTATTACGTGTGTGTTATAGTTAAGTTTATGTTTTGTGCGTTTTCTTGTTTTTTTTTCTTTGTGTTATTGTATATTTTTTATTGTATAAACATGTGTGTCTGAAAGTGAAATTAACTGGGTTGGTTGATCATTGAAAATCCGTATTCAGTTGTGGTTCAGCTTCACGGCAGGATCTGTTATTGTATGTCCAATACCTTTCCCTTTACCTTTTCCTTCCCCTTTTCCTCTCCCTTTCGCTTCTCCTTTCCCTTGTCCTTTCCCCTTTTCTTTCCCCTTTCCCCTTCCCCATTCTTCTACCCGCTTTTTTTCTCCTTCTTTATCCCTTTTCCTTCCCCTTCCCCTTTCCTTACTTTTTTCTTTTCCCCTTTCCTTTTTCTTCCGCTTTCTCTATTTTTTACCTTCCGCTTCCACTTTCCTTTACCTACCCTTCCCCTTTCCCTTCCCCTTTTTCTTTTCTTTCTCCTTTTTTCTCCCCTATCTCTTTTTCCTATCCCTTTCTTTTTTCCTTCTCCCTTTCCTTTCTCTCTCCTTTACCTTTCCCCCTTTTCTTTTTTCCTTTCCCTTTTCTTTTCCCTTTTCTCCCCTCCCTCTTCCTCTTTCTTTTTCCCTTCTTTCATTTTTCTTTTGTGACTGATAACGTCACGTGACCCCAAAAGGTCACACTCGTGACCCCATTATATTTGAGGCGCTATATCTCCGTAACGGTGCCAGATGGACGCATGGTCACTATGGACCACCGATAAGAATTCGACCCCCGGGAGTCGAATGGTCACGTGACCGATGACGTCACATGACCCCAAAAGGTCAAACTCGTGATTCCATTATATTTGAGGTGTCATATCTCCATAACTGTGCAAGATAGACGCATGGTGACGATGGACCTTTTATAGTAAAGCGCTAGTGACGAATCGAATGATCTCGTGACAGACAATGTCTGTTGTTTAGTTAAAATATTACAGAAGGATAAATGAATCTTTGCTGCTATACAATTTGAAATTAAACTGTTTGATTTTTACGCGCGAAAGCAGCTATGCTTTCAGCGCGTCTTAGCCGTCGCAATTCTGTTTGTCCGTCTGTCCGTCCGTCTGTCCGTCCGTCTGTCTGTCTGTCACACGGGTGGATCAGGCAAAAACGGTCCAAGCTAGGATCTCCAAATCTTCACCATCGGCTGCCTGGAAGACTCTTGTTTCAGAAACCGTAAAGCTTTTTCCTAAATTCGCAGGGGGTCACTCCGAACGAGGTCGCTAAATGAGAGGGGGTGGTCAAAATTTGCGATTTTTGGCCAATAACTCGTTGTATCTCAGTAACGGTGAGAGATAAGGTTTATGTTACTATTAATCACCAATAGGAAATCGTAGACTGGTTTTCGATTGGCGCCGAATTCAGTGACCTCGGATGACCTTGAACGCCAAAATAGAGATTTTTCTATGAATTTTTTGGGCGATTTCGGACTGCGACACAAAATCATTCACAAGGCGGCGCCACGGTGCTGGCATTGGTGGCGTGGCGTCGTTGGTAATGCGTTTCGGCTGAAACCAAGTTACTCTACGCCGGGCCCGGTTAGTGCTGCGATGGGTGACTGCCTGCGGGCAGGAACTGCTATAGGCTTTCGCGCGTCCGGTGAGCATTAGCTCAGATTTCTTGTTTTTTATTGGTCTAAACGGCTCACTGATTATATTTATACGGACATATACTGTAAACTATCGAAATGCATTGGACAGACTCCGTGTTCGTATGAACATTATCTTGTTTGTTTCAGTAGTTTTTCCATCTTTGCACCAATTTCCTTTTCGTTTTTCTCTTCCTCCTGCTCCTTATTTTCGTCTTTTCTTTACAGCAGACGATAATACAAACAACAACACATTCAGGCGTCATCTTTACGCAGACTTTGGTGCTATATTTGAATCATTTACTTATGTATTCATACATACTGTGATAAGCTTACAGTCGTCAGTCGTCACTGCCAGGCTAAAAGCATAAAAACTCGTGGTTTGCTGAACTTTGCAGGTCAAGCCATTGTGTCGATCTGTTTGATCAAAGCGCACAAACAAAGCACGCGCTAAAGATTTGCATACCGTATAGCCTATACGAAAAAACGAAAAAGCTAATCTTTGTCCGATTCTGGCTCACGAGCAGACGGAATAGGCCTATGCATTAAATTTTTGATAAGCACGGCACTATCGCTGAGGGAATATCGTGCATCCAGCAGATTTTATGACAGCAATGCTAGAGACTTCGGCGGACGGTTCTAGCGGCGTGACGTATTTTGACGACGCACTGTGACAAACAATAAAAGCCTCCTGCTCGAGCACCGTTGACGTCCTAATGATAGCGCACGGCTGGCGCGCGTATATATGGTAACCGATGGACCCACGGTTCTTTGCGGCACAAGTTGCGTGTGGCCCGCCTGCATAATATCCGTCATAACGAGCAGCCTGGGTGTGATACGTTTGCTATACTGTATACGACGATATTGCTTGGTTTAGAAACAGTTTCAGGTCGACCACGTCTTGGCTGCAGTGTGCCTCACATCACTATTCATATTAATCATATCGTAAAACATGCTAGGGTGCCCCTCTTCCGTAGCACAGGGGCGTCTTATATTGCTAGAAACTGTAGACTATACGCTATGAATATAAGAAAAAAACCGTACTTAATGGTTCATCCCTCGCATCGTCAAGTGTCTCAGCTATCGTGTGTCGTGTGACCCCCCGTATACGAGTAAGGCTGTGCTGTCAAGTAAAATGAAATAAAACAGAAAGTGAAACATTTGCAAAAAATGTTGCAAAACATTTGAGTGTGCATGAACATAACGCTGAAGAAAAGACGTGGTTACGTGTTGCCTGATTTGACTGTTCGGGCTACAACCTTGGTGGTCAAACCAGGTCGCCAAGAGGACGGCAAACATCAAAGAACCAAAATCATGTCTGTCTGCGTGGTCATCATTCCTCAGACACAGTGCTCCTCGTTTCAGCCAGTCGCCAAAACAGAGTGCTTTAGTCTAACCACTACTGAAAACAAAGTGTGCATCGTTCATCTTTTTCATATCGATTTGCACTGTTCGCGCACTCAGAGCAAATGTCCTAAAAATTCTGAAAATGCTCAGTGGAGAAGACATAATGTTGCAAATGTGCCGTAAACAGTTTGTCGTCAGGCATAGATATGTCAGATGAAGGATAAAACGTTCAGTGTAAAACATCATTCTGCGAGAATGTTTATTGGTAACGAACTGAAAAAGTAAACTGAATAGCTCGTGAGTTGGACTGGACAAAAAGGGTCTACAGAAATGCGATATAACAGCAATACACGTGTATTTTTACTTTTATTACAGCTGTATTCCAGCCGTGCTAATCTTGCAAGATTAGATTCGTACTGCACACAGAATTTTAGGAATGACGTCAACAGAAGGCGTCATGATTTATTCCGCATTTTTTGTACGCGGCTGCAGTAAACGTTGACAGCCATGCACGACGGACAAGGCGCTGTCAGTTTGTTTTACGAGTAATGTACAGTATGGCTGGCGTGTTATTAATCCGAGAGATTGATGATGCTGCTGCTGCTGCTGATGCTGGTAGTGACGTTGATAATGATGAGGTGAAGACGGCGGGCGCAGCAATTTGCATGCGTAAAACGTGCCTACTGGCAGCTGATATACAGCGAGTGACTGACCCAACGAACGAGTAATCAGCTGAAACCGCCGCTGCATGTCAAGTAAAAACGTCGCAGAAATGTTTTCGTTACACGCTAGTATAGCCGCGTCACAACATATCTTTAACGCTGAGTTTTGGTGACTTTGACCGTTGGCGGCTTCGTTAGCGGCAGCATTTTTGGTCACGTCAACAAAGTTATTCTGGCGTGCATGAGCCAAGTTAGTACTGAGATGGGTAAGCAAACAAGTCACCCATGTCAACTCAGCCTGGCCATCTCTCCGTGGGTAAACGCGGTGAGTACTGGCGAAGTCTGAGACGAAAAAGGGTATACAGAGCGATACACTAGTCCCGTATTCGTGGTCTCGCAGTGTAAACTGGTGTCTGGCTGAGGGCTAAGACAAGTAATTTGAGCAAAGCTCACGAGACGCGCGAAAGCCTATAGCAGTTCCTGTTCGCAGGTAATCGTTGTCTATCTCCATCCATTTCCTCGTAATTCACTCTTTTGCAGCCAAAAATCGCCAAAAAATCACGTTAAATCAATATTTTTAGGGTTCAAGGTCATTCAAGGTCATCGATGTTGATAAATTTAAAAAGCCTGTCACCAGTGCTTGTT
>Ga0209367_1004274_pt1 | contig 19664 bp, 15 predicted proteins | sample WorMetLIZISLAND2_FD_187412 | JGI IMG/M metagenome (GOLD analysis project Ga0209367, IMG submission 187412) | Marine gutless worms symbiont microbial communities from Max Planck institute for Marine Microbiology, Germany - Olavius geniculatus... ...
CTTTTGTTTATTGTGCGCTAATTAAGTCTTTAAAAGTTTATTGCAGATAACAACATTCGGCGTTATGTAGCAATTTGGAACATTTGCGTTTAACACGGTAAGGTGATGACGCAAATTAGGTGAGGTGGAAAATGAGTGCACCTCGCATATATTTGGATCGTTTGCCATCTTTCTGCCAAAAATTATCAAAATCGGTGGAAATTTGACGCAGTTCTGACAAAAACAAATCTGCTTAGTTTTTTTGGGAGACACGGTGTATAACTGTACTGTGACGGCGTCATGTGTTTGCCTACATCGGCAGTGGAAAACTGACAATAATATTTCACAATGTAGTGTAGCGGCGCGTTTGAGGTGTGTGCTGGGAATTCTGATCAGCGGTTTATTTTCTTCAATTTGCAATAAAGTTTATTGCAAGTTTATTATCCAGTGTGCCAGTTGAAATTTTTGAAAATCAGTCAGTACCAGTATTTGATGAATAAGTATGGCATTGTCCTATCGACTGTGTTCATATACGGAACTTCGGGCTTTCACTGTCGCCGGCCCAATGACGTGAAGCTCACTGTCGAAAGCTCGAAACATCTACGTGATCCTGCTTACACCACCTCCGTCTTTGGGACGCTAAAAAGACATTTTTCTTCCAGAGTACTAATGCAAACAGCGCGGTAAGGACTGTTCTGGCGTTGATGCGCTATACAAATTAGCGTTTTACTTACTTACTTAGTTATTTTGGATCACCGTGTAGTGGTCCGTTTCATAGACCCGCCACATTTGACTTCATTTTCTCGGGCAATCCGTAGAGTTTTTGGGCCAACCGTTAAACTTAACGGTCTGCCCTATGGTACGGCCTGTCTGTCCGTCCGTCTGTGTGTCACGATGCGAAATAGGGCCTATGTTGTTATTGATCACTTATAGGAAGTCGTATAAGCCCTTTCACATGACACGAAAATTATTTGCTGGTCTTCTAGAATTCGCGGTCGGCCCTCCCTAGCGACAGTTGGGCTTCTTGTTCCAACGAGTCAGACGTTGAATGTCTGTCATTTGGCTGTTTGTTTGTTGCATGTAGCAGTCGTGCTGTGGTCGACCGCGGACGCCGAAGGTGTAAAGCATCTGACGGCTATAGCGACGAGACCGGTGACGATCAGCTGCTACAACTTCACCTCGGCGCCACATCGCGTCCGCTGGTCGTCGGACGCCTACCTCGCGTCGCGCGAAGTCACCTCCCTCGACATCTTCCTCAGCGACGAAAGCCCCGACTTCAGCGTCCGGTCCAGCCATCCGAACGCCGCGAACTACAGCGTGGACCGTCAGTACAGACTGACGATCAGTAAAGTGAGCATGGAGCAAGACCCCGGCAAGTATGAGTGTCGCGTCATCCACACGTTCGGTGACGAGGAGCGCGTTCACACCTACCAACTCACTGTCGGAAGTGCGTATCTATACAATACGTTTACAGAGTCTTTTCTTTTTTTCCGACTGTATTTTCTGCAGTAACTTTATAGAGCATGTTTTCTCCTGTGCGTCTATCTGTCTCTGTTTTTCTTGCTGCATACGTTTGTGTTTTTTTTGCATTTTTGCCAATAAGAAGAGAGGGAGAGAGTTAAATTTATATACTGTACTGTATTCCAATTGACCCAAACTCAAATGAATCAGCAGCTTTTGCAAAGCATATTTATTTGGATCTGTATTCTACTACTCTATCTACTCAATAAAGTCAGATATCGGCAAATACAACTGGGTAGGTCTATATTTCATTGTTTATGCTTACGTGATGAGCGATACAGTACAGCAGTGGACTCCGCGAAATCCAAACACGAGCGGTGACTATACTACTGCAAGTAGGCTATACGTGTAGTTAAATTAAGCACTCCACAACACGCGAATTGCTCGGATGAAAGCTAAGTTAAGTGGTCGGAATGCGAATGGACGCGTTAACTGCACGCTGGCCAGCGCTGTGTATCTTTCGCTGAGTGTTGGCGGTGAAGCATGCAGCAGCAGCAGCATGTAAGCGACTAGCGGCGCGCGAGATAAGCTTCTCGGCAGCGTGAGTGTGTGAATGAGGGGACGCTGAAAACGCGGGACTGGAAAACACCGGAACGGCCTGTTTATGGATAGCGAAACATAACGAAAACGAGTTCGCGGATGGATAGTATTGTATGCAAGAAACGTGTTGTAGTGACCTACAATCAAATAAGCGCAGATTATAGCAGTCGTTGTTGTTTGCTATTGGAGTAGTTAGGCCTATTAATTTCAATTTTTTTTTACTTAGTAAAAGGATTGACATATTGCATGATTTGATTAATTAGAGAATTGATATACTGCTTTGTGGAATTTTTATTTGTTGATAGACTAATTATTAATACGAAAATACAAAGATATACAATGCTTAACATGATAGGGTGACTAGATGTTAGTCATTTTGTACTACTTGCTGAAAGAACTACAAGCAATTTCTGAAAAATTATTTCACGTTTATGCATCCACGATGTTCTTATACATTTGGTGTTCCATACACGATGGTCTTGCGTTTTCCGTTCCCGCGTTTTCAGTTATCTCGTGAATGAGTGCTCGCAAGGCGGATACGGTTGATTTACGACTGTTTTGTTGTAGCCGAACTGCATCTATAGGCTCTCACCGAAGCATTGTGCTTAGTCCGTCGTGTCCAGGGCACGTCCGAAATAGCTGCACCACTATGTCACTGCCATGGTTGGCTAGGTTTCTAGTTTCTACGCTCTGTAGAAGACCCGGAGTGACGTATCGCCTTCATAGTCGCTGATACTCACGTTTAAAACGAAGCTGGCTTGGATAGGCCTATTTCATTCCCTCTGCCTCATCTTTTATACGATTACGCTACCGAGGTCTATGGAAAAACCAGCTCGTGCCATAGCCACCATTTTAACTCATGTGTAGACGGTGGATGGCCGCATAGTGCGCTGCGGTACCATCAGCTCTTGCCAGTCGTGCAGCTGTCACTTCAGGCACATACAGAGCGACGTAACTAAGCTGAACTTACAATAGGCACCGTCTAACGGCGTCAGTTCGTCAAAAGCTAGACCGTGTCAGTTCATTTCAGTTAACTTAGACCTACGTCGCTCTGTACGCGCCTTTTCGAGATTATCAAGCGTTTCTGGCCGCATTCCTGACTCGTGTAAGCCGCAGCGCTGTGGCAAGTACCAAATTTTGTGTCTTTACGTAGGCCCTACAATACATATCGGCAGTGGCTGTTGTTGTAGAAGAACCATCATGCTCAGCGAGCGAGTCAACAGTCCGGCCGGGTGATCAGACGGATCTGACGTGCGAGATGCATTGGTCGGGCAACACGAGGCCGCGGATGAAATGGTATGCCGGCCACGACAACGACGAGGAATTGGACGACCTAGATCTGGGCCAGGTGTTCGATTCACAGACGATAAGCTACCATAAGATTTTTCCTAAGATTTGTCTTGAGACTGTCATAAGACCGACTTTAAGATGTTCTCCTAAGATCATCTTACGACATGTATTAAGTGAAATTGCTCAATTGTCTTAGATGAACACTAGATCTGTCACAAAATTGCAAGATTTCGTTTTTAGACATGAAAATCGTCTTAACATTGTGCTAAGATTTTCTGTGAATTGGGCCTCAGGTGCGGAAAGCTCGCCACGACGTGCACAGGACAGTCACTGCAGATGACGACCGACGACCTTTCCGTTGCGTCACCGTCTTCGGCGGGATGCAGCCAGTCTGCCAAGTCCTCGTCCAAGTTCGACGTGAGTTTTCTCAGTGCTTTAGGCCTATATTCTCCTCCTCCAAAAAATCTGGAATCGAAATGGGGCTCAAGCCCTTCCCCCACGTTCGGACTCAAATCTTCCCCGCCCATTTTCGGGCTCCTGTTCTCTTTAGGGGGAGTTTTGTTATGGGTGTAGAATGTAGATTCAGATTTACACACTTAACAAAAATCCCCTATTCTTTAATGCGTGCAAGCTGCGCCCACCTGGTGTAAGGCTAAAAGCCTCTGAGTCCTCTTGTGATGTACAGACAGGCCCGTATAGCCAGACTTTTACAAGGGGGGAAGTTTGGCTCCACCTTTCTGGGCTGCTTTGTGGCCCTTCATTAATCCATCTAGGGGGTCTGGGGAGCGCTGCGATCTCCCCCATTAGGACACGATGCAAAGCTCCGGCCGCAAACGCATTTCTGGGGATTTCAATCTTGAAAATCACATCTAATGGTGGGTGACATTTTTGGTTATTTTTGCGCAACGTTTACTGGTTCCGACGGATTTTTGCAAATGTCCCCAAGTCTCAATGTGATCACGACACTATGTAGTTGTTATGCTTGCAATGGCACCTAAGTAAGTAAGTATGATAAAGTGCTGCATTCTGTGATAATCGCCTTGGGCGAGCGCAACTAAAGGTATTTTTCGAATAGTAAAAGTGAGTTCCCGGCCGGTGCTGAAGCACTGTATACTCGAAGTAGGCCTATAGGTGCTCTGGACGCGGGAAAGGATTGCAAATTAAGATTATACCCCATTTACACAGGAAGCTGCTCAGCTGGTGCTGCTGGCTCTTAGAGCTGGCTGTACATGTGCTCTTAAAGCCAGCTTTAGAACCAGCTTTTTGGTGTAAACTGGGTATTAGTTGTAGCGTTATACGGCAGGCTATAACGATTCGTGGTGAATGGTGGCTCGATAGCAACCCGTCAGGCACCGATGGTTTCACAGACAATGCTAGTCATTCATATCAGTGTATCTACATCCAGCGACCTTGACCGCTATCCACCAGGGTATATGTTGCAGGGCCATGTTTCTTATGTCTCTTCACTGCCGTATCGGTTAGGCCTATACATCTGGGTATGAGCTGCTCAGTGGCTTCTATCCTCCCCACCCCCAAATATGTAATCAAAATCGGCACAAGTCCCCTAACTTTCGGGCTCATATCCCCCACTTTTTTCGGTCTCCTTTTTCTTTTTGCCTCTCCTCTATCCGCCTTTTTTCCTTTCTGCTTTTCTCCCTACTGTTTGCATGTTTTTTAGATTTAGATTTATTATGTATCTTGTGCTTGCGTTGTTAAAAGTTGCGCTTGTCAACTTTACATTAAACGAATATATGATATGATGATGATACTCCCTTTCACTAACTTATGCTTTATCCCCTTTCCTTACGCGTCTCCTTCTTCCCTTATCGTTGTCCGGTGAAAAACAAGGGGAGTTTTGATCAACACCCTTAACAAAACTCTCCCCCATATTTTTCACTGTGCGCAAGCTGCGCCCATCAGGTATAGGGAGAGAAGCCCGTGAAGTCTCTGGTTAGCATACATGTAAACTGTCAAGTCGGCGAGTGGCATGGTCACCACCACCGCTCCTCGCGCCAGCTGTAGTCCGTCAGAAACAGGTAAAGCACGCCGCCAGCCCCAAGCAATCTATCTTGCTATCCGGCATCATTATCGACCCGTTATACATTGCTTGTAAGTGTTTGGCGGGTCGGAGCACCGGCGTAGCCAGGATCTGGATGTGGGGAGCACTTGAGGGTGGATGGGAGGGGACACGTTGAGGAAGCGTGTCCCCTTCCCAGGGGTGTCGCCTACCCACGAGGGAAGGAGTTTGAAGAGGGGGTTGACTGTGACCCCTTTTCAGAAATTTTTCGATTTTTAGTGAAAATGAAGTGTTTTGTGCATTTTGCGCGCAACAGCATGTGATGCTATAGCGCCTCTTAGCTATCGTAGAGGCGTGTATCCGTTTGTCTGTCTGTCTGTTCGTCCGTCACATCCTTGAGCCCTATCAAAACGGTGAAAGCATGGATCGCAAAATTTTCATTGTGGGCTGTCCAAGGACTCTATAGTTTTAGTGACAAAATTTCATGCCCCTGGGTGAGGGGGTTCCCCTCAAACAAGGGCGTCAAAGAGGGATACCCCCTAAAAGACGTTATTTTGCCGCTATTGGCTCTAATAGTGTGAAAACGGTTGCAGATAGGTACAGGCTTGCTGCACATCATAACAAACACCGGTGACCGTCTTTTTAGATTTGTTAACATCGATGATCTCGAAGGACCTTGAACTTCCAAAAGAGGAATCTTGGCGAACTTTCCTCGATTTCGGCCTGGGACACATTTTAAGAGTGAATTGCACCAAAATGGCTGGAGATAGACCAAGACAAACTGCGTATGAAATTTTCAGCATTAAACGCAGATTTTGAGAGAACAAGTGGCGACCCTCTAGGTTCAAGGAGGCATGCGCAGTCGGGCGTCAGAGACGACTACCCTCCCTCTTCTAAAAAAGTGGTTATTTTACCGCTTTAGCGTGAAAGCAGTTGCAGATGGACGGAGACATACTGCTTATCATAACAAGCACTGGTAACAAGCTTTTTAATGGTGTCAACATCGATGACCTTGAATGACCTTGAACTCTCAAAAAGAGGGTTTTAGTGTTTTTTGCTATTTTCGGTTGCGGTGCACATTTCATAAGTGAATTGCGCCGACATGGCTGAAGATAGACCTGGACAACCTGCAAACAGGAACTGCTAAGGTTGTCGCGCGTCTTATGAGCTTTTCTCAAATTACTTGTTGAGACTATATTAAGCTAATAAATGAGTAGGCTCTTAAAGTGGGGCGGCACGCCCGTCCCCTATTGTTACGCCAGCGGGGCAAGATGGCCGCGTTGGATGCGGGGAATTAGCGCCTCCGAGTGTTGGTTTAGTGCCTTGCTGCCATGCAGTCAATCGGTCGGACTCGGTCATGAGATACGGTAACAGTACACTCTGCAATCAATGCGTGCTCGATTAGCTGCTGCTGCTACTGCTGCTATTATTGCTGCTGATGCGGGCTGCAGCAGCTGCTGCTGGCTGACCGGCTGAGGTCACTCGGGGGCGTCGCGCTTTACTGGACACAACGTAACCTCTTACACAGAGTCTTAACGTTTTCTCTCCGTCCAGAATTCGGACCACCGACCGACCGTTTATTCAGGATATCTTCGTTCTCTATTCGCCTTAATTTGCGTTCAGTGCACCCAGACTTGTGCAGCCGTAGAAGATACACACGATAGGTCTATGTGTTCAGACGACTGGACACTAAAACAGAACCTCTGCGTAGAGAAACTAAGATAGTTCTGTTATACAGAACATATCGTGAAGTGTCCAATGTGTATTATGTCGTATGCTATGGATATCCGTCTCTATCACCATTTTCTCCGATGCAACGGCATTTTTTCCTCGGCGTCACACGAACTCTGCATCGCTACGTTATGTGGCATATTTAAATTTTGAAAGTCCTTGACTATTTTGAACGCATCGACATTTTGCTGCACGTTTACAACTGTGAGGCTCTTTTGTTGTACACTTTTTAAAATTAATTTTGCCTGTACTACCAAAATTTGACGAATAAAATCGGTGTCCGTGTTGTATTCTGCTATAGACGCGGTGCGGTCGGTACGTCTGCTGCCGCAGGGCGAGCCTGTTCTTCACGTCGGCAGCGAGCTCAAATGCACCGCCCGAGGCAACCCGTCACCAGACCTCACCTTCAGCCCCCCGGTGGAAGGTGGAGACACGAGAGCCGGACAGGACGGCGGGGAAGTGTGGAAGACGATGAAGGTACCGTCCAGCTGGCTGGACGACAAGAACCACACGGTCATGTGCACGGCGGTCAACGTTCTCGACGCCGAGAAGCATCAAGAGACCGCTAGCACAACGTTCAAGGTCGTCAAAGCCAAGACTCAAGGTCAGTGTGCCGTTCAGTGGCGGTTCTAGTCCCAGAAATCTGTGCTGTGTTTCGCCTCGAACCCCGCTGAACAGATAGATAGGGGTCTACCGGCATCACCAATAAAACTTTCTATCAGCCAGTTTGTTACGCATGACTAAACTGGAGGAGCTGAGCCAAAGTGAGTGAGTAGGGTTTAACGTCCCACCCGACACAGTATAGGTCATTTCGGGGACGGCCTTTGCAGGCAAAATTGCACATACGCATAATAACGGAACAAAAAGTTTAACCTTCACTGAAAGTTTAATCTTTGTAAAACACATAACACAAAAAACGAGGGAAACCTAAAATTGTAAGAACTGCCGATTATAATTGTGCATAGGTATCGAAAATGGCAATTCTAATAATCTTCCCCGTTATCCTAGTCCAGAGTCCAGACAGGCATCAGTGTCATAATGTTGTCTATTGGAGAGCAGGGGCAGGGGCTGAGCCAAAATCTGGGGTTGCTGCAGCACTTTCAGTCCCACATTCCCACTCTAAAACCGCCACTGCTCTCCCCTCACCGGCTGCAGCTTTTTAGTGCCACAGTTACGTAAATAAATGAGTAAAACGTAACATTCGTTAAAAAAGAAATCGCTAATGCACCGTTTTCTGTTTTCCTCTGACACGAGTATATCCAGTGGGTACATATGAAGGGGGAAGCATCCTGTCCGTCAGCCGTCCATGTCGCGTTTAATATGTTTTTCCATCGCATTCTGAACTTCATGTTTCGAAAATGTCGTTATTGTCAGTCGAAATTGCAGCAAAAAGTGCTACGATTTGTTCAGTGCAGTTTTAGAATTTTTCTTCGAGTTCATCCTGCCTAGTAGATTGAAATTTCTGGATTTGCGGCTGTATCTTACACCGTTCTAATGGTGTCCCGCTTTTGGCCAGAAGTTGCGACCCTGGGTGCGCGATATATGGTTTCGTTTGAAAGGCGTCTTTCAGCGGCTGTGCTTTGGTATCCACGTCTACTGAACGTTCATCAGCTGCAGGGACTCACTGTCGGTTATCACTAGTCGTTTTGTGAAGTTTCAGCGGCTGAGCGAAGCAGGCGGTGGATTAACATTACCGCCGGTAATCAGCAGCTGAAAGCGTGGCCGATTTGTAGAGCTAAGCAGTATACACACGAGCATTTTTTTCCATCCTTATTGTTCTGCCACATACCGCCAATTAAGTTTGCTTGTAGTTAAATGCGTGATAAATGAGTGGTAAATTTGGAGTGATCTGTTTTAACTAACGCTTAACGTATTGCGGCCTTCCCGTCGGTTCATAAGCTGGTTATAGCGTCGTGCTAATCCTGGTAGGAGTTCATGCCTCATGGCCTATCAAATCAAATTTCTGTTTGCGGTGTTCATGACGGCATGGCTTCTGTTGTCTTTTTAGCACCCGTGCTGAGAATATTCAGGTGACAATAGGCTAAGGCCATACGGCAAAACGAAGGTATTGCTTTTTTCCGTATGCGAGAATTTGCAACAGAATAGAAAGAAAACCGTGGTGTGTTTTTGAATCGTTCTATTTGCCCATCTCTGTTACAGTGCCTTGCTGAAGTCGAGTGGTCGGTTGCCCACCGATGATCCAGATCAGTGCTGATCCAGGTCCGACGCCAGTTCCTGTCCGATGACATTTTGTCGGCGTTCGGTGGCCTCCAGCTGTCATCGGTCCATTGGCAAGTCATTAGTGCGCAACCGTCTTTCATTATATTCCACTTCATCATTTCGACTCTCAGCGACCGACGGAGATTTTTCTTGAATTTGACTCGGCAGAGTGGAACGTTTACACGGGTTAATCGTCGTGCCGAATGATGCGTCGCCGTGTCGTATATGGACGTTAGAGCTGGGCTGTTCGGTTTGATATCGACTCGATTCGATATCCTCATAACAGTAAACCAGAACCACATGTTGCAAATATTGATGGAAACTCCTACACAGTACTATTATATTTTCGACTACAGTTTCGAGTCTTGGCGATCTCGTTCGGGGTGAACGCTTGAACCCAGGAATGAATTTCAGCCGCAAGAAATCTGAATGGCCATTTTCATAGACCACTGGTACTGCACAGTCGTATGATCAAAGCTTCATTAAAACCCTACGGTCTGATGTGGTAAACATTGCATTATGCCTTGAACTGTATCGACGCTTATAGGCCTAATACTCTTACTTGTATGGTCTGCCATTTGACGGACTATATTCAATTCGTCTAAAGAATACTGTAGCTGAAAACGTCGATGAGGTTTTAATGGGGCTTTGATGTTTTGAAACCAGACATATCTTGCGGCGACAGCAGCAGAAGCCGCATATACTGTGTGCCAATGACGTAGCCAAAAATGTGAATTGAGGGCCTTGCCTCCCGTCCTTTCACCTTTCGTCCCCTCCCCTTCCTTTTCTTACCTTTCCCCCTCTTTACCCCTTTCTTTTTCCTTTCCTTGTCTTCCTCTCACCTCCCGCCGGTTAGAAGTAGGATTCCTATATTGACTCTTGGCTACGCCACTGCTGGATGCTGGTTTCACTATTGAGAATAGCCCTATAGAGGCACTATAGTATAGTACAGTATACAGTATAGAGACTATAGGCCTGTATTATACGTTTGACTCAGCGCCGCAGGCTACATAGATAGGCCTGAGCAAAGTCGACAATAAACAGTCTGAAAGTAATTATTTCCACCGATTCTGTGGGCTGTCTGTGCGTAATGATGTAACACACCCAGTCAGAATCCACTCTGCTTTTGCTGAATAATTGTAATTTGCCAGCACATGCAGCATTTCGTTTACAGTATGTGGCATGATACATGTCTGCTTAATTTTGCCGAGACACGTGATACTGGAAAAAAGAAAGAGTATAAGCACTGGCAGTAACTGGCAGTAATTGGCAGTCGTGCATGGCAGGGGGATAGGGCAACTAAATTTTGGCCTGTGGGAAAATTTTCTTCTTTACGAATTTTTTTCTCCAAAAGTACAAAATTTGAGGCTGGATGTCTCTCATCCTGGGGAAGGATTTAGTGGGGAAACACGTCACCTCACACGTCTTGTGCCCATTTCATGATAAAGGCTTATAGTGTAAATATGTAAGGAATTCTTCAACGGTATAAGTTATGGCAATGACATAATATTATGCAGTTTCTACAGTCTAAATTTTCAGTTTGTTGTGTTTGCAGAAGCTGGCGGCGGCAACGGAACCTGCAGTAAGTATGCACTGCACTTTTTCTCACCTAATTCAGCTCGACGTGTGTTTTTCCGATTTAAAGTTTTTTTATCATAGCTGTTTCAAACCACCACTTTTGAACATTATTTATTCAAAAGCACTGCTTAGCGGCAGTTGTAGTGATACGGTGCAATTACATAAAATACTGAACGTAATCATACAACGCGTAATGCATTATGATCACAGGCTGAACGGTAGTTCAAGCCCTGTGTTAACGGCGACTTCTCTTTCTTATGGGAAAGCTAAAAATTCGATCCCCCACAGAATCAAAACCCATGATCAGATTGAGATAAAATTTGGCACGGTTGATTATGTCGGCGAGATGACCCCTCGTGCAAAATTTCATGTAAATCTGCACAAGGGGGGCTTCTCGGCAAATAGGTGAAATATACGCAAAAATTTTTATATCCATATACCTTTTTTTAGTCAGTTCACCTACAGGTCAGACCCTTCGGCGGATTTTTGCGTGCGATAGCTCAAACGACGCGGTCTCGCGCAAAGATGTGCCTTTTGGGAATTAAAAAATTTAAAATTAATATTTAACGTATTTATTCAAAAATTCCAAAAAATTACAATGGAGCCAATGGGGAAAATTAAACAATTCTTAAAACAGTCATAACTTTGGCTGTGTATAAGATAGAGTCGTAATTTTTGGTTCTAGGTATGGTTTTCGGGAATGGCCTATCTAATGGTGTCATTTACTTTTACCCCGGACCCTCCCTGGTTGCCATGGCAACGAAATTTGGAACAAAATGGGCTATAACTCAGCTTGCGTAGGAGATTTTTGCGAGATTTTTGCGCCTATAGGGGGGTTTTCGGGGATGGGCCATCGAATGTTGCCAATTGCATTTTTCCCCGACCGACCCCCGTTGCCATGGCAACGAAATTTGGGACAAAATGGGCTATATCTCGGCTTGCGTAGGAGATTTTTGCGAGATTTTTGCGCCTATAGGGGGGTTTTCGGGGATGGGCCGTCGAATGCTGCCAATTGCATTTTCTTGACCGACCCCCATTGGCGTGGCAACGAAATTTGGAACATAATTGGCTATAACTCGTGAGCAATGCAGGCCAGCGGTGACGTCATGTTTGACGCGCGTCGTCTGGTTTGTTCAGTCACGCCATTAGGTAGTAGGCCTAAGTAACAGTTGTAAGCGGCTTGTTTACTGTAAGAAATAATCTGAAGCGCAATATCTTTGTAACTGATCACCAGTAGGAAAACAGTATTTTATTAATAAAACAGCAAATATAAATGTACAAAACATTAGTTTATACACTTGTTAACGGCAACATTTAAGGACTTGCACATCGAAAACAGCAAAAATTACAAAAGGTGATATTATTCAGCAGCACATTGACACGCAGTCAGTATGATGCGGGCAGTATCATTTTTTGTAATTTTTGCTGTTTTCGATGTGCAAGTCCTTAAATGTAGCCGTTAACAAGTGCATAAACTAATGTTTTGTACATTTATAGCTAGTGATAGTGATGAAAGACACGAAATCAGACGGCTAAAAATATCATGCCGCCGCCCTAATAGGCTGCATTACGGGTCCGGGATCTTAGGCCTACCTGTCTGTTAGTTCATCCGTCTGTCCCGTTCAAAGGTTTAAAAGGTTTAAGCGGTATAGCTTTTCGTGGAAAGCCCATCTCACAGTTACGGAGCGTCATCTGCCATGTGGGATCACACAGTGTTGCCTGCTACGTGACACAGGAAAACGGGCCCTGCTCAGCCCCAGCCTGACAGGCCAGTACTCGATTTACCTACCCCGAAGGGATGGAAGGCTGAGTTGACCTTGGTGTTGGTTATATACCAAGATGGTTTACCTGTCCGCAGACAGTCACCTTTCCAAGCAGTAACCACTTGATGGCATCCCGACTGGGTCGAACCAACAACCTCACAATCACAAGTCCAACGTGCTACCATTACACTATCAAGCCATGCAGTTGAAGCCGCCACGGGGTTCCTAACTGGAAGTAAAGGCTGAGCAAAACCAATATTGGCTTGAAAGTTTCCCAGGACAGAAGTTACGGGTGTGCCATTTTGCAGATCCGAAAGTCAAAGGTCAGGATTACAGTTAGGACTGGGGTTGAGGAGTGCGATGTATACATAGGTCGTAGATGTAAAAGACATCTTTTGTGTTTTTTATAAAAGTTTTAAAAACATGTTTTTATGTTTAAAAATTTTTTTTTAATGTTTTAAATGTTTTTAGTGTTTTAAAAAATTTTTTAAAATGTTTTTGTGCTTTTTAATGTCGTGTTTTTGTTCTTGTTAAAACGTAAACGTACAAAATTAGAAATATGATTTATTTCTCGTACGCAAATTGCGTTAAGCTGTTTTTGATCGGTACATTCAGTACATTTCGGTTTTTAGTCTTTAGGAATGGTATGTTTTTGTTTTTAGTTATCTCAGTTAGATATTCTTTGCGTGTATAATGGCGAAAAAGTAGCGATTGGAAACATCTGCAGTTTATTTTTTATGCATGTTTTCTATAATGTTTTTATAAAAGTGAAAAAACATGTTTTTAAATGTTTTTTTTATTTGCAAATTAATGTTTTTAACATTTTATGGTATAGGCAGACGGCCGGCCGCATACTGTGTCGGCAGTGGGCCGACGTCTTGGCTACTTTGATATGCATCTCTTTGCCACGTTTTTTACGTTTTTGAACAAATTTTAATTTTCTCTATGTTTTTATTACAGTATTTTTTTAAACGTTTATTAACAATTTTCAGCAAGAACGTCCAAAAGCACTTTTGAAACCACAGAAACGGATTACTCCGTCATAGTTGTGGTAGTTTACGTAGTTAATCCAGTGATACTTGGTCTTGTGATTACACGGTTGAATTGAAATTGAATAAAGTTCTCTTTCTGCCTATTTCCAGCTATACTGCAATAGGCAAGATGTTGAACAAATTAGGGCTAACGTTTCTATTCACCCTTTTAAACGTTTTATTTATGCCACGTTTAAAAATTTTTTTCTGGAACGTTTTTTCTACTTTTAATTAATATATATGGTTTGATGAGCAGGTCCGACGCAGCCGACAGTCTGGTGCAGCGTTCTGCTTCTGCTCGCATCTCTCTTCCTAACAAGCATCACCGTTTAACGACAGTTGAACTCTGGACAGACATGAAGGATTTCTTGTTCCGCTACAGCCAAAAACCGTCCAGTCTCGCAAGGCACTTACTGATGGCGTTAGCTACAGCTGTTTGGGTCAGCTGTCGCAAGTGGACTTCTGCGGCTGTCGTTGAAGTTTTGTTGACAACGACTGGAGACGGTCCGTGCAAAACTATTGCGCCAGTTTCGAAGTCTTCGTGCACCGCTTGAAAGTCTCAAAACCTTTTAACGTTTATCTCATTCGGTTTACTGTTTGTTATTAAGGGTGCTGACACGTGCGATAAAATAAAATATAATATAAAGCTTTCCGTTACTAAAACCGCCGCCGCGTACAGAGCGACTTAACTGAACTGAACTGACACAGTTTAATAAGTTACGTAAATTCATCGAAAAACAACCTTTTTAAAATAAAACGTCAACAATTATCTGATTAAGAAGGTCGTTATTCGATAAATTTACTTAACTTATTAAGTTATCGTTTCAACCTATATATAAGTCTGTTCAAAGACTGACACAGTTTAGTTTTTGACGAACTGACCAATGGACAACCAGGGCAAGCCCACTGGTCATTGGTTGACGCGTACTTGCGCGCAGTCACGTCGTCAGCGACGCCGTCAGACGGTGCCTACTGTAATGCATTACTGCTTGCTCACTGCTCTGTTCGTCAAAAACTAAACCAAGCCAGTTCAGTTCAGTTCAGTTTAGTTGCTCTGTATACGCAGCTTAACGTACGGGGACTACGGGCAGCTTAAAAACTGCAAGCGTTCCACGCTCGCGAAACGTGGCACTAAAACCTTGCGGAGAAGTTGTTTTATTTAAATAAGTTCACATATGTGTGCTGCAGTAAAAGAAAATCAGTTTTACAATTGTTGTTGGCTTGTGTTGTTTTATTTTATTTCGTTGCACGTTGGCAAGTGCCTTGTACGTGGCTGTTTTTGTTGTTTGGTAGTACATGACTGTATTGTACAATGTAAATACGGTATGTAACTAGTTTGCATTATTGTTTTGTTTGTGTTTGTAGGCTTAAGTTGGTTGTTTGTTAACTTTGTTTTGCTCGTCAGTTGTCGTCGCCATCTCAAGCTTTTCTGCAATGGTGGAAACTAAATCGTGAGGGACGGGTATTCGAATTCGTACTAGTGGGGTTTTGATAGGGAATTAGGGATGTGTTCCAGCCAGTTAGAAGGATAGAAGAAGCATCTTCAGCTCGCCTTTGGGGATCTGGCTAATACCCCAGATGTGAACTTATTTTCAACATTTGGTATGCAAATAATATGCAACCAAACAAACAGGAAAACATTTTAAATTCAGAGGACGGACGACTTCAACTTGCTGTCGAAATTATGTAGCGAACAGCTGAATACAATGATTCGTTTTTTATAGGATCCAAAATGCATACGTGACAGGGACTGGGGGCCCATCCTACACGTTTCAGGTCTGCGTGTAAAGGCGCATACAGAGCGACGTAACTGAACTGAACTGATATGGTTTAGTTTTTGACGAACTGACCAATGGGCAAGCAGTAATGCATTACAGTAGGCACAGACTAACGGCGTCGGTGGCCTATGTGATTACGCTCGTGTACGCGTAAGCCAATGACCATTGAGCTCGCCTTGTTTGCCCGTTGGTCAGTTTGTCAAAAACTAAACCGTGTCGAATTCAGTTCAGTTCAGTTGCGTTGCTCTCTGAGCGCTTTAAGGGGTTACTATATAATGTCTATGATTGTTATTCTGCGTGCAATGTATGCTGTACATAGCCTGACGGATAGCATGGACTCATGCTGGTATGTACGAATAAGTCCATGGATATGATGTCTAAGTGTGTATATGTGTGCCTGCTGCTGCTGCTGATAATGATGATGATGATGATGATATTGTGAAGTACGCGTTGTGAAGTCTTCCGCATTGTAAATGCTTATCCGGTTCGTAGTTGTTAATTGTCTTCGTTTCAGCGACAATTTCATCGAGTTGTTACTCGTTCGTTGTCGTGATTGTTAACCAGTTATGTCGGTGTTTGCTTGGTGGAACAGGGGTGCATAATAAGCTCGGTAACAAAATAATATATTTTGCGATGGTGCAGCATTCTCTTCCATCGGATAGGCCATCACAGGCGCGCGGTAGCGCAGCCGTGTATTAATGGCGACCAGCTAAGTCAATGGAGAATGTCAAAATCCAACCCCTCGCAGATTCCAAACCCCTGAACCAATCGACACAAAATTTGAAACAGTTGATTGCGTCCGCGAGACAACCCCATGTGCAAAATTTCGTGAAAATCCGTCCATTGAGAGCTTCTCGGCAAATGGGTGAAATATAACAAAAAATTTTTCTAGTATTATATACCTTTTTTGTTGACCGACCTACAGGTCAGACCGCCTGGCGGATTTTCACGCACAACTGCTCGGACGACGCGGCTTCACGCAAGTGTTAAACCTTTTAGGGAACCGAAATTCGAAGTAAATAACTTAACCCATGAAGTATCCCCCAAAGTCGAAATGGGCCCAGAAACAGACTTGAAAATTTTCGGCCATAAACGCTCCTGTAAAAAATCGGCCCCTAATCGTCATCGTAGGCAAAGTTGTAAAGTGAATAGGCAATATGGCCACGGAAATTCCAAATATGTGGTCATTTTTGATCCCCTGCCTACAAGTCACGTGACACGGAGCATGCGCAGTGAACCTTTGGCCTTTAACATGGGCAGATGCAACTTTGAGGCTTTATATCTCCGTAACGGTGCAAGATAGACGCTTGGTCATCAGACCACGGATAGGAAAGTGCCAAGGCCGAGTCCAATGGTCACGTGACTAATGACGTCAAAATCGTGACCCCAAAATATTCAAGGCTTTGTGTCTTCATGGCCATGGAAAACAGACGGATTGTAATTGACCACCAACATAAAAACTTTGTCTTTGTAGTAAAACAGCAAATATGAATGTACAAAACATCAGTTTATATACTTGTTAATGGCGACATGCAATGACTGACACATCGAAAACAGCAAAAATCATAAAAGGTGATATTATTTAACAGCACATTGACAGATAGGTGATGTGATGGTGAGTGATATCACCTTTTTATGATTTTTGCTGTTTTCGATGTGTCAGTCATTGCATGTCGCCGTTGACAAGTGTATAAACTGATGTTTTGTACATTTATTTGTTGTTGTAGGCTATTCTGATTCATGAAAGCTTTACTCAGTAAAATAGAACTGCTCGAATCAGTGGCCATTAGAGTTATAACTTTGTAACCTTTTCATTAAAATTTCTCTCCCTTGGGAACTCTATGGAGGGTGTGCAAAAAAACTTTTAAAAATATCACAAAAACTGAACATTTTTGTTTAAACACCACACATTAGCTAAGTATAAACAATGCTGCATTACTCAAATGATGGCAATGAATAAACAAAAGCACATTTGCAAATTTAATGACCTCTGCCAAGGAGGATAAGTTTTTGCCTCTGTTGACTGGTTTATCTGTCAGCAAAATCAGCACTGAGTAGTAAGCAGCGAATGAATTTTCTCCTAATTTCTGTAACAAAAAAACGATTCACTTTTCAGAGTGATAGGGAGCTAGATGCAGTAATTTGCTGTGCTTTTAAATCATTGCAAATGGTGCAGCGCATGTGTTGTAAACTTGCAACTGAAATAAACTTTCGCAAGAAAATCCCAATGGCAGAAATTCACTCAGTAAGCATGGTCAGCATGGGCAGAGGTGTGCATTCTACGAGTACTTTCAAGCTATACAGAACACAGTGTGTATGCCAAGAAATGACGTAACGTCCATACAGTCTTGTAAAGTTGTATGAGCAAGCACAAGTTGTTGCCAGACCGTGGTGTATCCAATATTTTGGAACAGGGGGAAGGTTGGAAGGATAAGGAGTGCGATCTAAGAAATGGCCGTGCCCCTTCCACAGAAATTTTTAAAAAATTATGCAGTAATAATGTATTTTGTGCAAAATTTTCACTTGGTTAGAATGCAATCCAATCAATAGGGGAGAGGCGCCCACCCTCCCACTCCCTCTCCTGAATCCGCCACTGTTGCCACAGCTTGCAGTGTGTGTGTGTGCAAAAGTTGTTGCTATGACATGCTGAAATGATTTACTGTTGCACGGTAATTCTGCAAGGATATTAGTATACTGTTATGTAGTGTGTAGATATATATGCTGCTGTACTGTTGGCTTTTCTAAGAGTGGCCAGTTTTGGGGGCAAAAAGAATTCAAGGACTTTTCAGTGACGTTAACAAGTATTTTTTCCAGACCTATTCCTGCGATACTTTACTACGTCATGTCAGATGGTTGTGGCGTCACATAAAAATAATTTTCACATTGTAGTCAAGATGATTATTCTTGAAAAACTGAAATGCAGCGACTTTCAAGGCCCTCTTCCACTAAATTCCAAAACCTTTACGACCCTAATTCGTTTTTAAGTAATTTCCAGGTCATGGAAAAATGGAAAAAAATTCATGAGACTGAAAAATCTGTGGCCATGCTGTTTTCTGTTGTGCCTCGTATACCAGCTGTAACACAGCAAAATGAACGTGCGATAAAATATAAACATGTTCAGCTTCTACATGGTTAGTTTTTCTGCATGCTAATAATCAACTGTCAATGGCAACAAGTGAAAGCAATGGTAAATAGTTAAAACAGCAGGCTTCCCATTCACCTGGAAAATCCTGAAATCTGAAGCTTGTTTTGAAATGTACCAAAGTAAGCAGATTTGTCCTGAAAATCCCGAAAATCTTGCAAAATTAAAAAAAAATTTACTTAGTGGCAATAATGAGAAATAAATGACCGTTTATTTCAATCAGCATGCCTAAAGCTAAACAGTGAAAATAGCAGTCACAAAATTTTCTGATAAAAACTGAAAAGAAGTTGTCATTTTCTTAAGTGAGTCAAGTTAAAGAAATATCAGTTTTGTACACATGTAATACTTCACTAAATTGTACACTTTGTTGTATTAACTTGATCAACTAATTGCAAAAAAATTAAAAGTGTCCTGAAAATGTCATAATTTTCAGGTTTTTTGCATACAGAGTGAATGGGAGGCCTGAAACAGTTCACTGTATGCTCTGCAGGTGGTCAGTAAGTAAGAAAAATCAGTCTTTGAGTTCGGCAGGTGAAGCTGTAATGAAGTGTGGTTAGGGGGACACGTGGTTAGGTCTTGTCACATGGCTGGTCAAGAAGCAGCAGTTGCTAATAGCACTGTGGCCTGCACAACATAAACAGTCATAAGACTTATCACAAAACACACCTTGTGTGATGGTAACATTAACAGAATTTAACAAAAAAGAAGTATCGGTATTCCACAGTCGTGCTCGTACTGTCTATCTCTAGCACTAAGTCTGCATTGGTATTGTAAATTCCCCGGCGGCCGGGGCTGGTGACAATCTAGTGGTGATTTCCAGCCTTGACTCACCCCCAGCCGCCGAGGATTTACTGGGATTTTCGTTCATGGTGAACAAATGAGTAATAAAACACGTATGTAAGTGATAACGGGTAACATATACTAATATTAGAGAAAACAACAAAAATCTGTCATGAAACTATCACCAAACTACAGAAACCATGTGATTACAGGTTACAGCCATTTTCTACATCCGGGCCTCAACAACAACAGTCTCACGTACAGAAAAATTTAAGTAAGTAAAGTAAATAAGTA
>Ga0209367_1004276_pt1 | contig 19662 bp, 7 predicted proteins | sample WorMetLIZISLAND2_FD_187412 | JGI IMG/M metagenome (GOLD analysis project Ga0209367, IMG submission 187412) | Marine gutless worms symbiont microbial communities from Max Planck institute for Marine Microbiology, Germany - Olavius geniculatus... ...
TTGTCTTCTCTGCAGGTGCGGTCTTATACAAATTAAGTGTATTCAAAGTATGCCATTTGCATTGAATGTTTTAATAGCCTCCTACAGTACTTTCACTCCTATATTATACTGTAGACTTGGCTTGCGGGCCGCGATGCTTCGTGGCGAACTGAAAATGGACCGGCATTCCAAGTTTGAGTACCCCTGCTATATGTTGTACATTGTATGATCATCTGTTTTTTGTCTGTACATGTACGTTGAGTGTGGTCGCTGGATGTGATGTGCTGTGGTATGGCGCAGTGTTGCCTGGGATGCCTCACACGATCAACCGCGAGTGGCAGGAAGCGCAGCTGGAGCTGATGCTGAAGCAGCGCCAGAATCCCGTGCAGGGCTTGTCCAGCAACTGGGACTATGACAACAAGCGCTGGAAGTAGTCCAAGACTGCTTGCTCTGATCTGCCCAGCTGGCCATTGGACCACTTGGCATTGTTCATTTTTTCCGAGTCTTTGTGAAAAATAATGACAGACTTTGTCGCGAAAATTTCATTTAATATTTTTCTGATTTTCTGTTGAATGAACATAGTGAACAGTGTTGTGATTGCATGTAATATAACAAACTTTGCGTTGTATGTTTATTGAATAATAACGATAATGTCACGCAGTGATGACTTATAGCATAACTGACCAGTCTATATCATAATATGTTTATCTGTTTTTGTGTAACGGACCTAAAACTGGATAAAATTAGATGAATATGATTTTTAAGCAAATGAAACTGCATAAAATGCTATCGGAGTAGATATGACTGCATGCTGCACTTGACATTTGACCGTTGTTCACTGTTTGCTTATTTGTTCTCTTTTCCTGACTTGGCATTCTTGTTGTGTAATGTTGTTATTTAAGATGCTTTACAAGTGACTATATTTTTAATAGAAAACTGATAACAGTTGATGTAAGCTGCTGTTGTGCTCTTGTTCGAGTTGTTATATAAAATGTCAGTAGGTTAGACACTGTTCAATTGTATGACTGAAAAATTGATTCATTATTGTGGTTTGTTGTCTTAACAGTTGACTATGCCTGACAAAATGTCATATCATTGTGGGACTTTTTATATGTCAATATGGAACCAATTGAGTACAGTTGTAAATATAGCTGGAGAGAATAGGATGTGAGCACTGCATAAGCTCTTAGTATGTGTGTTGGAAACATTTTGTGGTTTGTGGCCGATGTGTCAATGCATTACTTGCAATAAGTCATAAGTGAGTAAGGAAATTATCACCTCAGACTGCTGATTATTTCAATGATGCTGTCCATCCAGTTGTGGAGGTTTTGGGCATTGACAATTAGTGAGGTCAACTTTTCGCTGAGACTAGTCTATATACTGAACTTCGGTCTAACACTTAAGTTCAGATGGAATTTTTCATACCAATGAGAGTTATGGGTCTGAAACCAATCGAAGGCTTTAGACTAAGACTAAAGAATTGAGAGACTTTAATCTTAGTCTTCGCCTAAGGTCTCAGTGAAACTTGACCTCACCCAATGACTAGGGCTATATCATGGTATTCTGTCGAGCAGTCACAAAAAGAAATTTGCACATTGAATTTCAATAGTCTGTTTCAGTCTGTGTTAACACGGCCCATCGACGGCCACCTAATAAGTCACCATCATTGGTCATCATCATCATAGTTATGCATTTTTTTGTGAAATAGAAATATTCGTTATTCAGTCGATTACAAACAGCTTAATCAGCAGGCTTGCCTTAAAACTCTTGAATCACATTCACAAGAAGAGAAATCTTTTTCACAGTAACGGAAATTAGGCAGCAAGTTCTGTCAAAAAATAACGTTACAGTATTACCGTAAGAAATATTTCATCACTTATTTTCTTTACATAACTAAGTCTGATATTCTTGTAGTTGCTTACTTCATGTCTGATGAAAGACGAACTATATGAATCTAATAGATAAAAGGTTGGCAGACATAAGTTCACATAGCGTAACTGTAATGATAAATTGATAATGCTTCTGTTGACTGCTGACCTCAGAGCCTTGCAGGTTCATTTGTGACATACACTGTGTCTCAAAAACAAGCTCATCACAAAGAAACGACGTAAGTGACTAGTTTTGTCTACCTCAGTTTGATACTGTTGCTACACTACCTTGTGAATGCAGAAGTTGCAGTTTGGCTGTTTACAAGTTTAAGTTTGACCATCTACTGAAAAAGAATTCATACTGCGTAGCGCATGCGTCATCTCGGAAAATCACTCAGACCACCAAACTCCGACAAGGAAGCCCAGCTGTCGCCAGAGAAGACGTGCTATAACCTATACTGTTCCTTCTGCATTACTGACCTTTAAGGTCATTCAAGTCAGTGATTTTCATCTCATCTGATAGAGAGTATGTCACTTTCTATTAGTGATTAATAACCTTTGGCCGTGTCTCTCACCGTTTCCGAGATGTGGACAGTTTTCAGTTAAAAACGCACATTTTTTCTACCCCCTTCCATTCAACCCCGAATTTGAAAATGTTTCCTTTGCACTAGATCGCTGAAATTTTGCTTGCCTATGTTTCAGGAAGGGGGCTAAACCCGCCTAATTATGTTACTTAGTCAACATTAATCATATGCTTTTTTCAGATGGTACGTCGACGAACTAAAACAACGCATCAACAGCTAGTGAGCCGCTTTGAGTGCTGTTGAAAAGTTGCGTCAACGTCTGCGCGCTGCGTGTTTGCGTTCGTCTGTAATAAAGATGCCGCGATGTAACACCTGTGCCTTTTTTTGAAAATAGCAACTTTTATTCGTGTTCGTTGCTATTTTAATTTTGTTAATTATTTCTGAGCTGACAAATGTAGGCCCTAAGCGCTACCCACTTACTTACTTCAAGTTTAAATTTGAGGAAATTGGTATATTTTGCACATCCCTAAAAGATTTTGTTTACTTTTTGTCGACGTACACGAATTGAAGACTGTTTAGTGTTCTAAAGTTCTTATAACGTCAGATTTATCGCGTTAGCTGCAGTTTTTGAACAGCTGTCGAGTAGTAAGTTGCATTTCGCGGCGGTAAAAATGTTATGCTGATCGTATGATAGTCATGTATGATTATAATGTTCATGCAATTCGTCGTCATTACGAATCATCGAAACATGACGGCCAGACCGGATCCGTTCCGTTACGCCAAATCCCAGTTCCTGACTTTAACCTAACCATATTTTTAATCTTAACCCTTTTCGCCGAAACCCGAATTGCCAAATTCCATTTTGGCGAAAGGGGACTAAGCGAAATCGGACGATGGGAGGACACCGCCAGACCCAGTAGCACTAAGTACTGAAAACAACCAAGTTGTTTTACGTAGTTTTCGGTTAGGTTTTTAGTACCAAAAACAACTAAATACGTTTTTTGGTGGGGCGCTTGGGGGGCAAAGCTCCGCTGAAGCTGAAACAGTTTTGGCTTATGGACGTTCAACGGAAGCCGCAAAAGTGCCCATTTTTCTTAAATTTGGAAATGCAGAAAAGCACAGATATTTGCTTTGTTTCGCAAAAAAATAAAGTTTAGCAAGCCGCAAAACGTTGTCACGGATTAATGTGAATTTTTGAAAGTTGAAAGGCAATAAACTTCACACTATGCACAGCAGAGTAGAGGAATAAGTGGGCTGTGTCAAACTCTTTCTGTCATGATTTGAGCACATAGATTTCCGTTCACATGGACGGAAAATAGCGTTCGCATTCTCTTCTTTTTCCATTCGTGGCGGATGGAAAATAGCCTCACGTTTGCTTACTAACACCGAGCCACTGTTACGGCATTTCTCGCCTGTGGAACATTCCTGCCAATTTTGGTTTATCTGCATTTAGAAACTATTGTAAAATATTTGGACTTGTTTGAAATACTGTTGTTTTAGTACTGGTGTGTTACTTGTAGATGTTTTTAAGCTGTTGGTAAAGGATCAAGACTATCTGGACTGATATGACAGCCACTGAATGCTGCAATGAAGTCATCTAAAGTGTGCTACGTGTGTGGAAGCAGAGGTGCATCTTGTGTTTTGCACGTTCGGCCACAAGAGTCGGGAGTCTCATATTTTTCATTCCTTGAGAGCCACGTTCCACCACGTGGTGCAGTGAAGCCTGATTGTAATGGCGCAGTCAGCGCTTGTACAGTCTGCAGTGCGTTTCTCAACCAGCAGTGGGACACGTTTGAACGCACCCGGACTCCGCTTGTCAAACGACTTTACTGGCTGAAACGCATCGACAATGGCGCGTTCACTGGCGCTGAAATGTCCGTTCAGGGCGAGTATGTTGCACAGTTGATGGGACTGCATGGTGGCATTAATGCATCATCTGGTGGTGGTAGTCCGTTTGAGTACGGTAATCACGCTGGGATATCGTGTGGCAAGCCGGACTTGATACGAAGTGATGATGAAGAATCCATTGCATCTGACTGCACTAATGGTGCACTGGATCTCTCCATTTCTCCACGAAAACCAGAGAGGCTGCCAAGAAAACGTGGTTTAACAAAGGCCAGTATCGGACATGGCACCAAGAAAAGAAACAGCAATGGAGTCGTGTCCAACGTTATCTGCTACATTTGTCAAACTATTTGCCATCATTCTCTTGCACGGTTTATTTATGCTTTTAAAAGTTCGTCCGATGAACCTCATTTTCCATTTCTGTTTGACCTCAGTCCACCAGCTGGTGCAATGCCGCTGACCAAAACTGGCGTGACTCAAGTTTGTGCAGAATGCCGAAAGACCCTGACACGCCAGTGGCGAAGTCACGAGTCACGCAGTGTGCCTGAAACTGATCGAGTTTACTGGATCAACGATGTAGCATATCCCAAGAAACACGAATCATTGCAGCAAAATTTGGCTTGTGATCGAAAACAGAAATCTGCCACTTGCATCAGCACCAATATTTGTTACCTTTGTGGCCAGCCAGATGGGGCAACTCACTGGATAGCCACTAGAACTGGTTGTGAAACGGAAATGGTATTGCCATTTGTGGCTCAGCTGAAGTGTCCAACTGGTGCTAGGCCAATTGGTGTGGATGGTCGAACTAGGATCTGTGCAGCATGTTTTGTACATATGAAGAAGCAGTGGCAGAAGTTTGATGCAGACAGTATACCGCAGGAGAAGAGAACCTTTGTTTTGCGTCCCGTTGCTAAGACATCGTCCAGTATATCAGCAACTGCTGATAATGATATTGATAGTAAGAAGAAGATACTGGCTGATTGTCCTCTGCTTGCCACCGTATTGTCTGCTGATACTCAGGCGAACAGTGAGATACAAGACCTTCCACAGCAACCTATTGCATCTCGTACGTTACAGACTATTTTTGCAGACGACAGCCTAGATGTGAAGCCAGTGGTTGCTGCTGAGTTATCAAATGGTACTTGCACACTAACCAATGGCACCTTAGCCTCAACTTGCTGTCGTGTCTGTGGCTTGGACTGTCAAGATGTTGTCATAGTTGGTAAGCAGCAGAGCGGTGGCATTCATATGCTTCTTGTTACGCCTGTTGATGCTTCAAATGACAGCTCTCAACGACAGACAGAGGGAAGCTCCTCTTTGCCTTTCTTTCCATTTCTTGCTCATTTGCCATTACTATCACTCCTCAAAGCCTCATCTCTGCATGAAAATTCTGTACAGAGTTGTGCTGTCTGTTACGTGAACTTGATTCGACAGTGGCAAAGGTTTGAAATGACCTCATCTGATGACGTTGAAGAGCAGAGATTGCAGCGTCAGTACACCTATCAGATGATTAACTGTGACATGTGCCACGTCAATACTGAACGAGACCGGATGACGGTTGTCTCCAAGGAAGCTGTGAACGGGCTGCTGCAGTCTGTTGACAGTTCTGTGGATGGACTGAACCTGGTCTGCCAGCTGTGCTGCATCTCTCTCTTATCAGCGGACAAGTCATTGATGGATTCAGAGCATTTCAAGCAGAGTGCTGTCATGGTAAGTTTGCTGCACCTTAATGTTAGATCTTTCAGACTCAAGTAATTTAAGATGACGGGACGTTTAGAAAGATTTGTTGCAAATCAGGAAACACTAAGTCCATCTCCATTGTGCTAATTTTTTCTTCAGCAGTTTTAATGCCATTTTTAGTTGTGCATTATTGGGTCATAGCTGTTATTTCTTTATTTTATGTAGGCCTATTGTATGCATTATTTGCATAGAATAACCTGATTTTGGAAAAACAATTCAGTTATGCATTTGTGATCAGTATTTGTTAAAGTTTTTGATGATTACTGGTATCAGTTATTAATTTGTAAAATTGAGTTATCGCTGATGTTGTTGTGGGTAAACCTTGCCCATTATCATTAGCACGAATTTCTGTGTTATTACATGTGAAATGCAATAGATATGAGAGTGTACTCATCATAGGTTGTTGCTATACGTCGCTGTAGTAATTGTGCAGCTAGATGACTGTAGACCGTTGTCACAGTGTTGTGATGGGTGGACGAGTCTGACATTGTGAAGTGTACAGCCTTGGCTGCAGCGACCGACTTGTTGCAATCACTCTCCCAACTGAGAGTGGCTGAAATCCCTCAGTTTTTGTCAGTTTCAAGGAGGTTTTGAGCAGGTTGACAGATTCAGTTGAGTTGAGTTGGATCAGTCATTGTAGTCACGGCTTCACTGGTTGAGTATAGATAGGGTTGTATGCCGGTCTTAACAGTCCTGTCAGGTTGTCATCTGGGTTTGCCAGGCCGCACACAGACAAACAGTTTGCTTCCTGTTGTTGCACCCTGTTCGTTGTATCCTGGCTCACAGGACTTCTTAATCCATTAACGACTAGGGGTCCATGCCTGGCCAGATGGCAGATGCATGGTCTGATTACTGCCGCAGTGGTCTATAGGTACCTACATGTAGCTAGACGTAAGACAGTGCTGTGGTTGTCCAATGGTACCGGTAGCCAACCTGCCTCTCAGTGGGGGTTGCAGCTGTTGCAGTAGCCGGTGGGCCTGGTTGCTTTGAGTGACGCCCAGGCAGATTAACGTTTGCCAGATGTTGTGTCGTCGGTCAGTCATCAATGCACTGTTCAGTTCATGGCTAGCGGCTGGTCGCCTTGCTTAGTCTGTGGTACTCTGCTTCTTTGCTCAGTCCTAGTGACTACATTAGGTCGCTGTCACATATGCTGTTTTCCACATACCCAGGAGACTCGGTGTGAAAAAACCACGCATACTTAATCCAATTTTACTTTGTTGTTTCATGAATAATTAAATAGCTCATTGCGGTTGTTTTTCAACTTTTAGTTCTGTGAACTTGCAAGTTCTTGATATTCTCTGCTGTTGGGGAGGTAAGCATTTGATGCGGACAGTATCCAACAGCGCTCATTCTAATAACTTGAAACCCATAAAAATCCTACAACCCATCAAGTTGGGCCAGTTTAACAAAACCCGCTTTTTATTAGCAGCAATGTGTGTTGGAAGTGAAGTGGCGGCTTGAGCGTGCTATCATGCATTCTGCTCGCACTGGCAGCCATGCGGAGTGTCGTGAGTAAGTAAGTAAAGACTAGGAGCAATGCAATAGCGGTATAACTCAGGTGTGTCGTCGTCACCTGTATTAGATAGACATTGTCAGTGGCCGGCCGGCAGCCATACAGCGAGCCAGCGAGCACAGGTGTTCAACAGTGCGTCTCACGTGCCTGCTGCTAGTGCTGTCTATACAGACGGACGGACTAAAGAGATAGGGCCACGCGGGCAGGTGCGTTGCCGTATTGATCAAGATGGAATGAGTGAGTGAGTGAGTATTGAGCATTGTCGCCGATGCCGGCTGCTGGGTAGTGCACTCTAGCGTGCTGTCGACCCGTGGCGGTGTGGCTGTGTGTCATTTGATGAACTTGCCGCGCTGCTGGCATCTTGCGCGCCCTCCTCCCCCCACTCTACTGACACACGTGTATGGTAATGTGGTACTGGTAGTCAACTGGTCGTCACTAGACCGACGACGACGCCGTATACTGTACTGTCGTACTACTGTCTCACCCGCGCCTCTGAGTCGGCACCAGTCACGTTAACTCATTGCTGATGACCAGCTGGATAATTGGCATGATTTTGCACGCACTGTTTCTCTGTGATTCTGTTCTCCATATCTTTCATCATTATGCATATTTTTATTTCTGTCTGTGTGTTTTATCTAAGTTGTATGTTTGTATGCATGCTTGTGTATGTTTATATGTTGCCTTGTTGACATAATAAATGAGGATGGTGATGTCATGATGAATTGCTGATGAATAGCAAAAGCATCCACAGCGTGCAAACTGCCGCTCGCTGTTAAATTGTTAAGTATGCTTACAATTATACCTGGCAGTTATTTAAAGGAAGACGTGGACGCTAGCGAAGATGTATTTTCAACTAGCAGTGACTCTTGTACATGACAGGGTCTCTTGGAGACGTCTAGTAGCAGGCTCGTTTGCGAACTGATGGATGACAGGCTATGTAAAGACGTGTCACATCTCACATGTCACGCCGCTGGCTTAAAGCACCACGTGCACGTCTGCATCTGTTGTGTTTATCTGACGTGTCGCATTTCATATGTCAGACGCTGCACATTAGAGTTTAGTTGTAGTGGATGCCAGGTGTGCAATGTGTGCATGTCGTCACGTCACGTGTGTTGTGTCCGATGGACGCACTGTTCAGGTGTGACTGCTGCTGCTGCTGCTGATGTTGAGTCTGTGCTGGCGACACTGACAATGACAGGTGATCTCCTGTTGCAGCACAGGTGACTGTGCCGTGCTGTGCGTGGATAGACCGCCCGCCCGAGGTGTCCGTGTCTGTGTGTGTGCCTCTCTCTTTCCCCCCTCTCTCTGTCATGGTGTGTGTGTGTGTGTGTTTGTAATATCTGCCAGGTGTCAAATGGAAGCCGCTCGTGGCGCCACGTTGCTAGGCGCCTGGTTCCATTATATGCATTTTGACTGCACACATTGTCCCTGAGTCACGCCCGGTTTCTGCTGTGCTGACTGGAAAATGAAGTGATGGTCCAAAGAACAAAGCTGGAAATTTTGGGACTGTAAAATATTACATAAATTACAGTAATGTGACACAGAATTTACAGATGCTCGCCGACCCACCTTTACCTAATCTTAAAGTCCTATGTACTGTATGGGACTCTGTGATTTAGCACCGGTACATGAATTCTCTAACTACAAGCAGGCTGAAAGACGTCTGCGGATCATTACTAGCTTAGGCGTGATGAGTCGTCATTGTGTAGTATATGGCTGCTGTAGAAGCCGCGAATATGTGATGGCCAGACCAACGAAGCCTTGATAATAGTGCCTTCAGAGTTCCGTGGGCAGACTAGACTATAGTCGTAATGGGCTAAACGCCAGATGCGCTTTGATGATGCCCTGCACAGCTGCTAATGTACACTGGGTACTTTGTTCCCATCAGCCTCAGCGCCTTCACTACCCCGCCTTCGCAGGGGAGTTTTCACATATCCACCTGCTGTGATAGATCCCTACCGTCACTCTAGAGAGTGAACATAAGAAATAAAGATTGACAACGCTGCAACTCTCAGCTTGCCATTGTTTGTATATGTGGCAGGTTTTCTTTGTGTTGTTTGATTGTTTGCTGTTTTGCATATTTAGTGTCAGTGCAAGTGATTGCCTGGAAACTGGATAGACTTGTACCTGAAATGACGTGTGATGCTGGACTAAAACTTTGTTCGCTTGCCAGTGCTCATAAGTATTGTACACAGTTGTGATGCTCATGCTGCTGCTGCAGAGTGCTGATGTGGAGACTGGGAATAATGCAGTGACAGTGACCACTACGCTAGACAACAGTCACCAGCACGTGTTGTCCAGCCCAGCCAAGAGCCAGCTCGAGAACCAGTCCATCGCATCTGACAGCAGTAATTGTCACCTAGGTATTGTCTAATTATTTTACTCTCTAAATATCTCGTGCTCATACAGGTCTTTTTTTAGAAGGAGAAGGATTTATTTGCTAATATCAGCTGGTCGACTTGACAGCAGGCTGGATGGGATAACAGTTGTTCTGTTAGTTTAGAAAATAGTTAAATGCTGTAGCTTTTCATAGGAAACCCATCTCAGAGCTACAAAGTGTCACTTGACATATGGGATCATGGTGTTATCTGCCACGCAACACAGGTGAACACGTCTCGCTTTAACCCTGGCCAGATAGGCTGCTACTCGATTTACCTACCCCAGATGGATGGAAGGCTGAGTTGACCTAGGCGGCTGGTTACATGCTAAGATTTATTTACCTGCCCACAGGTAGTCACCCCTCCAAGTACTAACCCGGATCAACTTTGTAGATTGGACACAACGCATTACCGCTATGCCACACCACTAACCCAGACAACACAGACACAAATAGAGAAGAAGGACTTTGTCATTGTGAATTCTGTTGGAGTTAATTATGTGTCACTGTTATGTGCAGTTGAAGCCAAGAGCGAGTCGGTGTTGTCAGTAGTTCAGCAGGACGTTGCAGACACTGGCAAACAGACAGAGGTTTGTTACCTGGTTTGCTTGTAAAGGTTAAAAAAGCTTTTAAAGTTCTGTATGTCTTCATGGACGCTGGAGCATCACTTGCTATATGAGATCACACAGTGTTACTTGTTTGGTGATCACTGAACAGTGAACACGCCCACTTTAACCCCAAACAGGCAGGCCATCCTGCACTTGATTTACCTATCCTTGAGGGATGGAAGGCTGAGTTCATTTTTGTGATGGTTATATACTGAGATTTTTTACCTGTTACTTGACCGACAGTCAAGCCCAAGTTGACGTCCTAGCATTACACTACCATTGTCCACCAAGCCACGTGAGTTCTGTATGTTTTATAGTGACATGAGATACAAGCACATGTGATGCGTGTATAATGTTTATAAAATATGACTGCATTATTATTGGCTTCCTGCTGGGCATCAGGATGTGTGGATACGTTCCTTGCTATTAACTTATCGTATGCTGTTGTACAGATTTGGTTAAATTAGATAAAGTTTTTTAAATACGGCAGTACAAGGGGTGCACTGAAGGTTACAAAAATTAGTTTGTGGTTGAACCGGAGACGATATAAAATATATAATAGATAAGAACAGTTGAAATTTAAAAAAAAATAAAATCAAAATAGCAGTGTTTTTAGTTAAGACTGTTTGCTAGGTAACCAATACCTATTGATGGCAAATGGGACAAAGAAATTATGAAACCTAGAAGTTTAGGTATTTTGACATTTAAGTTGTGTGAACTCTATTAATGTCAGTTGAGGATGCACTCTGAGTGGCCACATCACATAGTTTACTGTGTTGATATTTTTATGGAAGCAGCGCTGCTGCAGCATCTGAGTTGAATTGTGATCGGACCGGAAGCTCGTGTTATCTGCTGATCTGGACAATTATGAGTTTGCTTGTTGTGCAGGTGTCGGAGTTGTGCACAGAAGATGGATTGTCTGATGCTGCATTGCTGGATAACAGTAATCGCAATGTATCTGGTGGCTCACAGTCGAGGTATCTTATTTGTTACTTTTTATGCATCTTGAATCTGGATTAATTTTTTAACTTTCCACTTGTTGAATCTTGTTGTCATTGTGACGAAATGTAGTTTTGTTTGCATATTTCATTTATTGATCACATTTATTATACGATTTTTTTAATATGGCATATAACAGGTTTGTCCACCTGTCTCATATGGGCTTATAGTTTGTAAACAAAAGATGTAGAAAAAGACAGGTTGCTGAGAATATTTCCTACGGCATGAATTACAATTACTGATGTGTCATTTTACAGTTAAAAAAACATTGGATCTCATGGCTAGTGTTAGAGTTGCACAGCTCTGTGTGGTCGGCTGCATATTATTTTGGCATCGGGCCAACATATTTTAAAACAAGTTTTTTTACTTGTCACTATTGATCGTGTTGTTGTCAACATGCGTAGAGAACAGACTCATGTCAGTTGCAGCAAATCTCCTTCCACAACGACTGTTAGTGTATCTGCTCCTGCTCAAGCCTCGTTTGTCATTTCCCGGCCTACCGTGACAGCAATCGGTGACGTTCATATGACTGCCAGAAACCTGCTGCCTCACATGTTCAGTACCAGAACATCTACAGTACCAGGCACTATGGCTGCCTCACTTGGGTTAGCTCTGTTTTATTTATTTATTTATTTATTTGTCTTCAATGGCAGGCTCGAGGCCCATGAACACACAAAACACAAACACAAAGACTAAAAAAAGACTAAAACAAACTACTTTGCCAACATTTAAAAAACAAGTCCGAAGATAAAACAGCATTGACAAGCGAATTGTCACTAATCTGCAATGATCGCCATAGTGAGAAAGTCAATTTACGCATATTTTCCGGTAATGATGAAACACTATTAAAAACAAAAAAGTTTAGAAGCACTACACCATCGTGGCTCCTGTAACAGTTGTCGAAACGCATCATTATATGCAACGCGTAACTTGTTGAAAGAACATTGATACATTGAACACCACAGCTGACAGCCATATATTGGAGTGCAATATGCTCTGAACAACATAAGTTTTGTGTTCAACGAAGCAGACGAAAACTTTCCTATAATCATGTTTGCTCTAGCATATAAAGATCTATTTGTTTCATTATGTCAGCATCATCAGTCAAGCTGTTTGAACTTGATGTATTATGTCTTGCGTGGTCTTGCTCTCAGTGCTGCTGCAGTGTTGGTTGACAATCAGCAGGAGTGTTTTATTATGAAAAAACATGCAATTACGCACTCCGCTGTCTTCACATTTGGCATATTTTAGTGTAAAAAGTACTTTAACAGTTCTCGTAGGATTCAGGTAATGGAAACACTAGTCTTGGAAGAATGCAGTCTTTGGCAGTTTTTTGATAACAACACGAAAACTGTCAGTTAAAATAACTGCCAGATTGAAGTTACTGTTCGTTAGAGTGTTAGTTTTTTACTCAATTGTTTTTACAAGTCATTTATTTTTTTTGCTGGACTAAGCAAAATGTAGTAATTGTGCTTAGTTAAGCCAAGCAGGGTATGTTGATAATGATTTATTGAACTGGAATGATTTTCTGAAGAATATTTGGAACGATGATGCATAGAGAATATTAAATGTTTCTTTCTCTGAATATTTTTGTACCATAAGTCAAGGAGCAGTACTGCAATAGGCTACTTCAGGCTTACCTGATAAATGACGATATAAACGGTGTGATTGTGTATTATAGGCTTATGAAGAAGGGAATTAAAGATTAAAGGTGGTGGTATAGCTCTTAATGGGAAATCTGTTTCAGAGCTACAGAGTGTCACCTGCTGTATGGGATCACACAGTGTTACCTGCCACCTGACACAGGTGAACGTGCCTTGCCTTAACCACAGCCAGATGGGCTGGTACTCGATTTACCTACCCCAGTGGGATGGAAGGCTAAGTTGACCTAGGCGGCTGGTTACATATCGAGATGTTTTACCTGCCTGCAGGCAGTCACTTGTCAAAGTACTAACCCGGCCAGGCATAGAGTAACTTTGTTGATCGAATGAAATGCGTTACCGCTATGCCAAGCCACCAACCCAAGTATGTCATTGGTGCACAACATCGTTTCCGCAGTCCACATCTGACCCAGGAGTGGTGGTTATCATTTATAATCAATGATAATAGTAGGTTGTATTGGTCTGGCACATAATGATCTGAAGTCCATGTTCTGTGGCCCACGATTCAGGAAGGTTGTGTGCCACTGAAGTTTAGAGAAGTAAGTTTCTTGCCATTTGCCGTATGTGGTAATAACTGTATGAGTGAGTTAATGGAGTGGCTAATGCTGTGTGATGCTATAGAGACGACAGTGCAGCCGCATCGGCTACGTTGATGCAAGCTCATCTCCTGCAGCAGCAGCAAGCGTCGGTGTTGGCAGCAGCACTCTCATCTCCCGGCTACTTCGGTTTATCTCCACTCTTTAGCAGCTTCTTACCGTCTAGTCCATTACTTGCTGGATTCCCAAGCTCATCGTCACTGTTAGGACATTCGACTGTGCCATTGTCCTCGTCTTTGTCGGTCTTGACAGCCGAAAATAAGTGCCATAGGTGAGTCACTTTTTTGATGTCTTGTAGCTTGTAATTATATTACAGTAAACATTTTTTTACTATTAACTGTATCATGTCGTCTCTGTTGTCTGTTGATGGTAATCAAAACTTTTAGAACTTAAGTTGATAGATCAGTGCATAGAGTATTGCAAGGGACTTTTACAGCAAATTATACCATCAATCCAATAAGTAACTGACTATAACTAATGTATTTATATCATGTGTTACATATTTTTACTACATAGCCCTCTGATCGATGTGCCATTGGAGCATATTTCTGTTTGAGCAGGGATCTCACACCAACGAGCTGATTAAAAAATTGTCATATTATATATCTGTTGTATAGCTCAGTTGTATGGTGAAGTTAAACATGTATTTGTCAGCAAAATACTTGCTGTTGCTGTTGTATTTATGCATGAGATCTATAATGTTCAATGTTTTACATAAGCAAGCACACCACACCGTGTGACGCACTAGCTCCATATTTGTAGTGTTGCAATGTAAACCTATGTCTGGCATGGAGCTAAGTGAACAGATCAATGTCACCCTATGTGTCTTATGGCTGAGGAAGGACTTTGCATGTTTGTTTGGTTTCATGTGTTTTTAATCTTGTGTTAATGTCTAGCATGTTATAATCACATTTAAGTAAGTAGGATATCTTGTGATATGTCCCACACGTGTCGGAGAATTACTGACAGGATGCGTTAGTAATTCATGTGTTGTGGCAGTTTGTGTGTTCCTCTGCATGGGCTGTGTACTGTTTCAGAAACACCGAGGAGGATAGCAGTATGCTGGATAAACACAATTTAGCAAAGCAGAAGGATGATGATTTGCTCTTAAAGCAAGAAGAAGTTTCTCGGCCACAGATTGTGTTGGATGGTGAAGACTCTCAGCTTCACAGAAAAGCCGGCAACAGTTCGACGAATTCCTGTGCAGCTTTTCACCGACCATTTCTCAACGTTGACGACAATTCACCGCCAGCGGAGAAGCTGCGTAGGCTGAGTGGAAGTGAGCCACCAAACGGCATATGTGCTGCGCCGGTACAGGCATGTTTATTCTCAACAACTGCGCAGAGGCTGCCTGTGTGTAGCAGCAATTTGACATCGGCCAGCAGCCCTGTTGAAGAGGCTGGTGACTGTCAATCAGGTGAATTGGATAAGAGCAGACGATGCGAGGGAGATGGGGATGGGGAAGTGAGGGATGAAGATGGCGGTCGATTGAATGCAGCTCTGGGACTTATCTCACTTGCCGACGTTAATTCCGATTTGGCAACTTACAGTCAGCAGTCAACGTCCTGTGCTGAACCTACACCCGGTAACTGCTGTTCTTTTACTGAAACTACTTTCTGTTTTTATAACCGTTTTTACGTGCGAAAGCAGCTACTGCTTTAGCACGTCTTAGCCATCTCAATTCTGTCCATCCATCCATCAGTCTGTCCGTCCATCTGTCTGTCACACGGGTGGATCAGTTAAAAACGGTGCAAGCTAGGATCACCAAATCTTCACCGTCAGCCGCCTGGAAGACTCTAGTTTCAGGAACCGTAAAGCTTTTCCATAAATTCGAAAGGGGTCACCCCGAATGAGGGTGCTAAATGAGAGAGGGATGGGCAAAATTTGTGATTTTCAGCCAATAAGTCACTGTATCTCAGTAACGGTGCAAGATAGGGCCTAGGTTACTAATAGACGAATATATTTACTGTAGCCCAGTTGAGTGATGTTAGGTTTTGCAGCCTTGGCTTTGGTTTTGAGCTGAAAGCCACAGCCAAGTTGTATAGTATGCTTTTCTATGGTTATTAATTTTCTCCGTGACACAATAAGCAAACAATAAATAGTAATTAATTTTGAAGCATTTTTGTTTCTTGAATGTACTTTTAGCTCATGTATTATATTAGGGTTGTTGTATAAATTAGTTATAAAATGGCATCATTCATTAATTTTCACAATGTGAAATATCTGATATATTTATTTTGTTGGCAATTTATTGCTGAGTACCAGCGGTGAGTTTTATTCTGATGATGCCATCATTACGACATTATATCCACTTTGAATGCAGTCATTTATTTATGGAACAAAATTCTTGTATTTGTGTTCACTTGCTATATATGCATTGTTTTCATGTAGAAAATCATCGACAGTGCATCGAACTGGCGGAGTCTGATGTTAGTGCAGTAGAAAGCAGAGATGCGTCAAGAGCACCGGCAAGTGGCAGCTGTGAGCCGGCACTGCAGTCACTTCATCGTCGCAAGTTTGTTTGGCCAGGAATCGAAGCCGTCATTGAAGCTTATGCCAGCCATGCTGAAGGTGATGATAGTTTTGTTGGCGAATATTCTGTTTTTGTGTGAACATTAGAACACTGTGGGTATGTCATATTTTTTTGCATTCCCATTACCAGTATCCATGACTGACTGACCTTAAGCTGATGACACATTGGCCAGTTTCTGGCACCAGTTTCCGGCGCTGGTCTCTTGTGTCGGAAACCAGTGCCAGAGACAGGCATCAAAGTATGACAGACTGACCAGTTTCTGATACCAGTTGACAGGTATGAGAAACTGGTCAGTCTGTCATACTTTGGTGCCTGTCTCTGGCACTGGTTTCCGAAATTTTGACCCATTGAGGGTCCAGTGCATTTTGCAAATCTGTCAGGCTATATGACGAGTGATTGCTCAGTTCTACTCTTGCTGGCCGGTGTAGCAAAGTGCTGCGGGCAGCTGTGGACAGGCTGAGAAACTTGGTACTCTGATATTTACAGAACTTGAACATGCAGCCTAGTTTTTTTTGTCATACACCTTTGATTTTTTTTATGACACATGGTGTTGCACGAATTTGAGTGTTTGCTTGTTTGACTTGCTGAATTGGCTCGCCAGTAAGTAATCTAATCTATGCGTTGTTGTTATATACTCAGAGTTGGAGTTGGAGCGTGAGTGTTTGCACGAGCAACGCCAGCAGCTGGAGCAACAGCAGCAACAGCTTACAGCAACTGCTCAATCTCTCACATCCGAGCTACAGGTTGTTGTCCTATTGATATTCAATTGTTAATGCTATCGATGTTGATATTCTGGGGACCTGCAAGTGGATTTTGACTTTTGTGGCTCAAACTCCACTTACTTTGATTTATTGTGGATTTCACAGTACAGCACGGTAGTGCTGACACCGTCATAAGGGTGATGAGCGTTAAGTGTAGGAAATGCCTATAGCTTTAGCTCCAAAACAGTTTAACCAGTTAAAAAAAATTGGCACAGGTGATGTCTTCCTACCTGTCATCTGCCTGTCTGTTCTTTCGTCTGTCACACACCCTGCTGCACCCTGCTTACACCATCTGATGCATTTGCATGCCATTTGGCAGATACAGTTGCGAGCTCCAATGATATAGTGTGTTAATTGGGGGATCCCTGACTGCCCTGGGGAACGGGAAATTTGCACTTGTCTGTTTATGATTCACCAGGAGACACCACTAGTCAGCAATTTTATGTCACACCACATTACTGTGGTCACTTGTTATTTATTCATCGCACTATTTGTTGTAGAGTGCAGAAACTGTTCGCATTGGGCTTGCACAAGAGCTTTTTCAACTACGGACTGCCATTGACGACCTCAAAAACTGTCTGCGGCATTTTTAATGTAAACTGTTATATGCTTTACCATACACAACTTCAACAGATTTACGAACAGGTATAATTTTTCCTATAATTTTTTCAAAATGCAAAATCTGCACTTTTTTGTAGTTTGTGGCTCAAATTATCCTGATACTTCATTCTACTAAAGCGTCATTTTGTCGTTTGCAATTTTTATGTCACTGAGTACTGTTGACATTGAAATTCCACTTTCGACAACAGGTAGCATTTACAATGTGATTATGCTTTTGCAGTACAAAAAAAACTAGACATTTGTTGAAAATTGTTGTTGAAATTCAATATATTGGAGCAGTTGCTAACATCTGGTTGCAGATTTTCAATGATATTTGTGCCAAGAATTATGGAAATGTATTTAAGTGTGTTACTGTTATGCAACGTATGTCGGGGACTTTTTCCCAGATGTGGAGCATGGTACATCATTATACGAGTCCCACTGCGTGAAATTTATTTTGTTTTATTTTAAATTTTTTATTGTTAAATATTAAATGTTAGATATTGTTAATTTTGTAGACAACGTTTGTAACATGCGATTTACACGTTGATGGCGTCACTTTTGTGGCCTCGTGAATGAGAGACTATATATTTCTGAAAGTGTAATAGCACGTCATTGTGGCTTGTATTGGTTGTTGAACAGAAATCGTGCAAGTAATAATTTGTTTATTTTAATAATAAAGCTACATTTTTACTGCAAGTCTTAGTTGATTTGGCCAGCTTGAGTTTTTTTATTATAAACTTAGCAGTCAACGCAGCCATTTTTTAGTTTTAGTAGGTACACTGAACTTTGTTGCCATGCTTATGTGATCCATTTTCGTTTCCTCATCATTTTAGCACATTATCATTTCCCGTGTGCCTTAGGGCAAAACAGCTGTTAATTTTATGAATGTTGATTTTAGGAACGAATATGTGGTTTAATGGGACTATTGGTACATCACTAAAATAAATTTGTTTGCTATATGTTATTTCAAATGGTGTTCTTTCTTCTCACCAGCGGCAGCTTTGTTGAAGGTTCTTATCTTTTTATTGCCACCTTCTTCATGTAAGCTTCTGTCCGGTTTATTTTAAAATGCTGTATCAAACCTTATTCACGGGGTTGTATTTGTCATAAAATTGCTGGGTGTTTTAAGTAATTAGTATCATTTTGGTTCATGTACTTGCATAAAATATGTGGTTACAAGGTATCAAGTCTGTCTGTTAAATGTAATTCATCTTTATCAGCAGTTTTACAGATTAATGAGGGATCAGCCATTTCATACAGCGATTAATACTGGCTCTGTACGAGGTGAAGCTATGAACTGTTATTAACACTTGCTGTTCTTCAGCAGTAAACTCCAATATGCAAGATATTTATGTTTTCCACGAGACAGACGAAGGTATCCTTTGTTTAGAAGTTGAGTAACATTAACTGGTGCTATTTGGCAAAAGTCACAGATTGCAGCAAAATTATCAACAATACATTTTATGTGCGTAACATATAGAAATAAATTTCAAACATTGATATTACCGGTACAACACTTGGAACGATTCGACCCGTTCTTCACTGGCTCGAATCATTTAACTGACTCTATTTCCTCCGTTAATCATGTAAGCCCCTATGACAAACAGATCAATATCATGATATATGCAAACATTTTGTTATTTTATTTTACCACACGAATTACGAATACGACATGATAAATTGGCAATATCGATATCGAAATTCGAACCGATAACTAATCTACCGGGTTCGATATTATATCGATATTTCATATATTGGCCCATCTCTAATGCATAAATGCTAAGCGGAAGTAAACACTGGCGGTGTTTTTGAAGTAATGTTCTTTAAAGTGTTTTATGCGATGATTGTACCGCGCTGCTTTGATTAGGCAAAATATAATATAGGTACTAGTGCATATTACAACCGCATCCTAATGGCTGGTTTTTGTTATATATTGAGACTAGCACTAGACTTACCGATGTTTAAATGTTGCTGTAAATTGTACGCCGATGTTCCTACATCAATATTAGCTGCTTTTTGTACCTGACTTTTTGTCGACTTCGTTCATTTCGTACA